>Ga0209445_1000018_pt1 | contig 84752 bp, 76 predicted proteins | sample MarorgKNORR_S2LV_4_FD_188223 | JGI IMG/M metagenome (GOLD analysis project Ga0209445, IMG submission 188223) | Marine microbial communities from the Southern Atlantic Ocean, analyzing organic carbon cycling - NADW_A/KNORR_S2/LV (SPAdes) (version 2) | ecosystem: Environmental > Aquatic > Marine >... | reverse complement strand
ACGACGGGTACGCAAAACCATGCAGCTGCGCAAAATGAAACGATCAACGCAAGCTTTACGAAAGTCGTTGATCTTTGGACGCGGGCACCGGCGCGGCGCGTCATCGTATGAATGCCGGTTAAGGCAAGAATCAAACCGACGGCCCATAGCGTTGGAGACTGGCTGGGGAAGGCGCTTGCTACATAGGTGCCGAAGGTTATTGCGACGAGCGCAGACGGTGCTGAAAATCCCATAATGGTTGAGATACAGCCGGAAACGAACCCGGCTGCGGGATGGTAAATCCGAGCTAGAAAGTTGTATTCGCCCCCCGAACGGGGCAGTACAGCACCCAGCTCAGCATAGCTGACGGCCCCGGCGAGGGCGACGATGCCACCGACGACCCAGAGCAGAAGTAATACGAAGCCGGACTGAATTTCCTCGAGCTGAAACCCGAGGCTAGTGAAGACTCCGGTTCCCACCATGCTGGCGATGACTAAAGTCATTGCGGTCCGACGACTGTAGTGAGTTTCGGTGTCCAAACTTTAGGTGCCTTGAGGTTGAGGCAACACGATCCTAACCTGAGCACGCTCTCCCGATAAACGCTAGGGCAGGTGAATTTCGCCGAGGATTCGCCGTCGGTCGGACCAAAAGGTGCTAGTTGCGTTAGTCGCGAGGACTCGACTGCAAGGCTATAAGATTTTCTGCTCGGGTAACTGCCCGAACGGACCTCCGCGGTCAATGCGTATTCGGCCAACGAGCTGCCGCGTCTTGCGGCTTATACTAGCGATCACTCGTGCCGATGGGACATGTCGATGCATTACGAAACGCTGGAAGCTCGGTTTAGTAAGATCAACGATCTAAACCACGCGCTCGCGATGTTGTCTTGGGATGATGCTGCGGTCATGCCGCCCGGAGGTGGGGTCGCGCGAGCGGAGGCATTGGCAACACTAAACGGCATACTACACGGTGAACTTTCCGCGCCGGAGATAGCCGATCTCATCCACGCAACCGCTGACGAATCGCTCGATGCGTGGCAACGGGCAAATGTACTCGAGATGGAGCGATCTTTTGACGCAGCCATGGCAGTGCCAGCGGATCTCGTAACAGCGTACTCAAAAGCAACGTCAATTTGTGAGCAACGCTGGCGGCAGCTCCGTGCAGCAAATGATTTCAACGGCATACTTCCTTTATTACGCGAGGTCGTGAATCTAACGAGACATCGGGCACGGTGTCTTGCTGAAGCGAAGGGCTTGGGGCTCTACGACGCTCTTATGGACATATACGAACCCGGATTACGGCAAACCGATGTTGATCCACTGTTCAGCGTCTTATTGGATTTTCTGCCGGGTTGTATCGATTCTATTCTAGCCAGACAAGAACCCGCGATTCCGATTGAAGGTCCGTTCGCCGAAGACCGCCAGGCGAATCTCGGACGGGTGATGATGATGCGGTTAGGCTTCGATTTCGAGCACGGTCGACTCGACGTCAGCCATCACCCATTCTGTGGAGGCGTGCCAGACGATACGCGTATCACCACGCGCTATAACGAAAACAATTTTCTCGAGTCGCTGTTTGGCGTATTACACGAAACCGGTCATGCTCTTTATGAGCAGGGCCTACCGCCCTCGTGGCGCACTCAACCGGTGGGTGGTTCCGGCGGCATGGCCTTGCACGAGAGTCAATCGCTGTTCATGGAAATGCAGGTGTGTCGGAGCGCTGACTTTATTGCGTTCGCGGCGCCGCATATTCGCGACGCTTTTGGTGGTGGCAACGAATCGGCAGAATGGTCTGCAGACAATCTGCTGCAGCACGTCAGGAAAGTGGGGCGTGGTTTGATACGTGTCGACGCGGACGAAGCCACTTACCCCATGCACGTGATTTTGCGTTATGAACTCGAAAAAGCGCTAGTAGCTGGCGATCTTGATCCCGCGGATATTCCCGATGCCTGGAACGAAAAAATGCAGACGTACCTTGGACTGGGTACCGAGGGAAACGACGCAGACGGTTGTATGCAAGACGTGCATTGGTTTTCGGGTGCGATCGGCTATTTTCCGACGTATACGCTAGGTGCTCTCGGCGCAGCGCAGCTATTTAAGTCTGCGATGGAAGCCATCGATGATTTGCCCGGTTTAATTGCCCATGGGGAATTTGGTATCTTGGTTGGCTGGTTGCGCCAACAGGTCCATTCTCAGGGCCGTCTTTTAGCGACCGGACCTCTGATCGAAAAAATCACAGGGGAACCGCTAAGCGCACAAGCGTTTAAAGTCCATTTAGAAAGTCGCTATTTCGACTAAATCGTTGTACCCCAACATTTGAGGAGAGCCCTCGGCACGGATGTCGAGAGCGTGCGAGACGTCGTTGTCATTAAGGCGGAAGCTCGTCAAACGGCAGGCTTTTCAGGGCTGGCCGATAGATTAAGTCTTATCCTAGGTGATGAATCCGGGGTTAGATGTGCGTCGAACGTGGCGTACCATCGAGGAATGATCAGGCGTCGTTCGACCTTTTTAACGGTTGTGGTACTTCTTAGCGCCTGCGCAGATATGGCTGCCGAAGAATCGTTGGAATCGATACTAGCGGAACCTCTTCCCGCTGAGGCGTATGTCGTGTCCGTACGGTGCTTGACCATGCGAACATTTCGGCGCATCGAAGTTCTAGATGAAAACACGTTGCTGATGCGGGGGTTGGGCAACCGCTCGTGGATTGCCCAGACCCATCAGCGTTGCCGCGGCTTGCGTAACGAGCACTTGCTGGACTTCCAGCAACGCCGTGGCCGAATATGTACGGGCGATTCGTTTCGGGGGTTCATTGCGGCGAGCGAACGCATCGTCGTTACACCAGTGTGCGGAATTCGTGTGATCCATGAAGTCGATAACGACCAAGTTGTCGCTCTCGACCACGCGATTCGAGCCAAGCGATATACCGGTACGGTCCTGCGTTCATGGAACCAGAAGACGGCGACAGCGGAATAACGGATGAATTTTCAAGTTACGCGAAGGCGCTTGTTGAGGGTCAGCGAGTTACCGGCTATATTCCCTCGAACCGTAGCGCAATCCAGAAAGGCGATGGTGTTTGACGGCTGCGAGGAAATAGGCTGTTAGTGGGTTGTGACGTCGGGACGGATCTACCGAAGGCTGACCAGACCAGACGAGTGTCGGGAGTGCCATGCCGGACTTGTTCGTAGCGCCTCAGAAAAGCGAGACTAATCGGCGCGGATCTGACCACGGGTATACCACGCGCCAAGTAGCGGGACTTACCGGACTACCTTCGCGCCAAATTAGGCACTTCGTCGAACGGGGCCTTATCGAGCCCGAGCGAGGTGATCGGTACGAGTATCGCTTCGGATTCCAAGATTTAGTTTTGCTCCGGACGGCGCGCCGTTTGCTTGATGGCGATGTGAAAGTACGGCGGACCTTTTCTGTTTTGACGAAGTTGTGTAAACAGGTCACGGATGAACGAACGCTTTCTTCGCTACCAATTTATGCCGACGGCGACAACGTCGTTCTCCGTGGATCTCAAGGCATCTGGGATGCCCAAACAGGGCAAGGTCTATTGAATTTTGCGGGAGCCGAGCCGGCTGACAACATTGCTTCGCTGGCACAGCGTGGCGACCGGGGCAAGGAGTCTTTCGATGAACTCGATAGCGACGATTGGTATAACCTCGGACTCGAGCTCGAAGAAGTTGACCCTGAGAAGGCTCCTGATGCTTACCTGCAAGCAATCAACTTGGATCCAGAGAACGCCGATGCGCACGTCAATCTTGGACGTCTGTGTCAACTACGAGGCGACCTAAAACGCGCAAAACAGCACTACCATCGTGCCCTCGAAACAACGCCTTCCCATCAACTAGCTCACTACAACATGGGGACGGTGTTCGACGAACTTGACGAGATTGATCTCGCGGTAAAGTTTTATCGAAAAGCGCTGTCTGTTGCTGACGCGCATTACAACCTGGCCCGTATCTATGAAATTCGAGGCGACCAGTTGTCTTCGCTGCGTCACTTGCGTCAATACCGAAGACTGATGGATTTGGATTAACAGCGACAAATTTGAATGACGGAAGCGGAGAAAATCCGTTGTGGTAATGACCGTGATCTCTTTGATGCTCTTGGCCGGGATCCAACAATTGTTCGGATCAAGGAACGAATTGCTCGGATAGAGGGCGACTCTCCGTTTCGGACTCGACGACGGCTCCTTGCAACTGCAGTCCGGCTGAGCCCCGCGATGGCTCCGTCGTTGCGATCGATGGCGGATGCGTGCATAGAAAAGTTGGGCGTTGCATTACCCTTGGAGCTGTTTGTATTTCCGAGCCCGCAGCACAACGCGATGTGCTTTCGGCCCGAGGAGGGCCGGCTGTTGGTTATGTTTTCTTCGGCGTTGTTGGAGGATTTTGAAGGATCTGAAATCGTTTTCGTGATGGGCCATGAACTTGGGCATCATGTCTATGCGCATCATGACATACCGATTGGATTTGTACTTCGGGGCAAAGAGAAGCCTGACCCGCGGCTCGCTCTGTCCTTATTCGCTTGGTCACGGTACGCAGAAATTTCTGCGGACCGCGCCGGGGCTTATTGCGCGGATGATCAGGAGGGTGTAGCACGCGCATTATTCAAATTGGCATCTGGTCTGTCCGGACGAACCATTCGCTTCCAACTTGCTGACTTCTTGTCACAGGTCGATCAGATGCAAGAAGAAGACGCCGACCTAGGCGTGGGAGCGCCCAGTGAGGATTGGTTTTCTACCCATCCATTTAGCCCACTACGAGTGAAAGCCTTAGAGCTTTTCCATCGGTCGGAGTTGGTTAATTCCTCCGGAGGAAGTATTGCGCAACTCGAAATGGGTGTGCAGAAGCTAATGAGCCTTATGGAACCAAGCTACCTGGAGGCAAAGACCGTGGCAGCCGAAGCCATGCGCCGTCTACTCTTTGCAGCGTCGCTCACGGTCGCGCGTGCCGACGGCGAAATCACTCAAGCGGAAGTCGCGATTTTCGAGAAGTTTTTTGGCAAAGGAGCGTTCAAGGAAACCGTCGATGTCAGCGCGTTGGAGGAGGATCTCGATGATCGGATTGACCGCGTAAAAGAAGTCGCCAGCGCTACTCAGGCGATGCAGGTATTGCAAGACCTTTGCATCGTCGCTCGTGCAGAGGGCCATACCATGGAGCCCGAACGAGGGGTATTAGAGGATATTGCGACGAAGCTAGGTTTCTCTGCGAATTTTGTGACGCGAATTCTGGAGGTCGATTTAAGCCCTGATTAAGCCGTTGGTTTGCCGTCAACGGATGTTGTGCAATTCGCGGATTGATCGAGCTGCGCCTTTGTCTCCGCGCCCGTCGAGCGCATTCGCTATCGTTCGCCATGCATGAATTTGGTCCATTTTCGAAAGGAAAAGGACAGCTTTCCGAGCAAATTGTTCCGCCCGCATAAATCCCATGCGACTGAGTTCCGCATCGGCTAGAACGAGCCAGGTATAGCCGTTTTGTGGATCCAGCCGTAATGCCCGCTCAAGCAAAACAATCGCGTCCACCACTTTGTCTTTGGCAATCATGTCGCGCGCGTTGGAGATCAGGTTCGTCGATACAGTGTTTGCGGGTTCGAATAATCCCCCGCTTTTTGGCGCGGTCGTTGACTGGCTTTCCGAGGGCGCCGGCGCTTTAACAGCGCATCCGGCCGAAAACAAGAAAACAAAAAAAATCGTCAGTCGCGCCATTCCCGGATTTTACTACGACGTCGAGACGATCCTCTTGCACAGTCGATTTTAGCGGGTAAGTCAACGCTCCGTGGGAGGGGAACGCGTACTGCGTTTGGACATTGTTCTGTGGTCTCGTTTCCGGTTTGGTAGTCGATCCAAGTCCACTCCAACACGTCGCTTAACCGCGGCACTAGCGCGTTTTGAATGGCGAGATCATGCGCCAATAGATCCCATAAACGAAGCGCGCCTCTCGATCCGCTGAGACCGTGGACACCGTTGTCGTCTTTCCCAATCCACACAATGGTTAGTAGGTTGGCGTCAAATACAGCCACCCAACTATCTCGGTAATTGTCCGATGATCCTGTTTTACCTGCGATTCCCGTTGAGCGAAACTGAGAAGATCGCCCGGTACCGCGTTGCATGGCAACTTGTAATGCGCGTGTCATGGCGGCTGCATTATCGGGGCTAAACATCTGTTTAACGTCAATTGCGTAGCGGGACAGGGTGGCGGCCGTATCGTCTAACACCACAACGACGGACCTACCTGGAGTTCGGAATCCGCCGCTCGCGAAGGCAGCGTAAAGTTCCGACACTTCGAAAGGCGTGAGATCCAGCGCACCGAGAAATAATGAAGGGAACGGATGCGAGATGGCCTTCCCGGTAAGATTTGTGATGCGGTTCGCCACTTTCGCGACGCCAATGTCCATACCGACGCGCACGGTCGCGACGTTGAGGGAGTCGCTTAAAACACGTATGAGCGGAACGGGCCCGCGGAATTGTCCGTCGAAGTTGAGTGGCGTCCAATTGTTGAAATCTGGCAGCACAATCGGTGCGTCATCGACAGACGAGGCGAGGTGATAACGGCCGCTTTCAAGAGCGCTTAAGGTAACGACGGGTTTCAACAGCGACCCGACCTGTCGACGCGCGTCGAGAGCCCGATTGAATCCCTGGCTCCCTTGGGTACGCCCACCAACCACCGCGTGGATGTCGCCAGTCTGGCTGTCGCGCATGATCACGGCTGCTTCTAACGTTTTAGTCGGCAAGTTTCGCTCGCGTTCTAAATTACCCAGTGTTCGAAGCGTGGCGGTTTGGGCCGCGTCTTGAAGATGTGGCTTTAACGTGGTGAATATTCGATAGCCGTTAGCGGCGAGGTCGTCAGCATCGAAATCTCGAGACAATTCGCGACGGACGAGATCCATAAATGCCGGGTAATAGCGTCCGCCAGCGCGAGAAGCGGCCAGCTGAATCGGATGGGCGAGTGCTGCACGGACAGTGGCATCATCGATCAAGTCGTAAGCGCGCATGGTATTAAGAACTCGGTCGCGGCGAGCCTGAGCGCGTTTGGGATATCGGTACGGGTTGTAATAGGTCGGACCGCGAACGATGGCGACCAACAGGGCGATTTCTTCGGCGCTGAGTTCCTCAAGTGGGCGACGGAAATAGAACTGGCTTCCGAGCCCAAATCCATGAATTGCCCTGCGCCCGTTTTGCCCCAAGAAAATTTCGTTAATGTATGCGTTGAGCAGTTCTTCTTTTTCGAAGTGGCGTTCGAGGATGATAGCCATGACGAGCTCACGAAATTTGCGGGTAAACGTTCTGCGATTATCGAGGAAATAAGATTTCACCAATTGTTGGGTTAGCGTGCTTCCGCCCTGGCGGACTTTTCCCTCGGCAACGTTGACCATCAATGCTCGTAGAATGCCACCAACGTCGAAGCCCCAATGACTTTGAAAGTTGCGGTCTTCGACAGCGATTAACGTTTCGGTCAATAAATGAGGCGTGTTCTCTGGTTCGACAATTAGACGGTCTTCGCCGTGACTAGGAAAAAAACTTCCGATGACGGCCGGTTCTAGCCTGACCGGACCGGTTCGGTCAGCGGACAATAAACGCGAGAGGCGGTCACCGCGGAATCGTACAGAAACTGTTTGTGCGGCACGGTGACCATCTGGGAACCGGAAGGGTCGTAGCGTTACAACGACGGATCTTGGGCCGATGTAGTAGGTCCCTGGATACTCGCCGGACCCCTGCGGGCTGTACCCAAGTCGGTCCAGCTCGATGAGAAATGCCTCTTGAGAAAGGTCCATGCCTTCATAGACTTCGAGCGGTTGCGCGAAAACCTGTGCGGGAACCGTCCATCGGCGTCCTTCGAATGTCCGAGTAATGGTGCCGTCCAGATATACCACGTAGGCTCCGACACCAACCAACCCGATTAATGCTGAGATGACAATGGACCGAATCACGCGCGACCAAAGTCGGCGCCATCGTTTTTTCGTCACGACGCCGTTCGTGGTTTGGAACGTCGGTGGCTACGCCGCAACACTGCGATCAAGGGGTCATTGATCTGGTGATTTAGCGAGCAGCTCATTCACCAAGGCATCGATTATTTCGAGTGCGCGCGTGCGTCCTAGATCCATGTTAATCACATAGTTATCGGCGACGACCAATGCCGGGACGCCCGTCAGGCCGTACTCCCTCCAACGTTGATCGTCCGCGAGAGCAAGTTCGCTGATGCGGCGCCCTTTGATCGTACTCAGAAACACGTCGCGTTTGATACCGAAGCCGTCGACGTAGTCGGCAATCGATTCAGCAGTCTGAAAGCGTTTTCCTCGATCGTGGATTGCTCTAAACAGTCGCGTATGGTTTCGCTCGAGTGCATCGTGATGCGCAAGCACATAATGGGAACGGGCGAGAAGCGCAATTTCGCTCGAGTACCCCACGTGGGCGCGTCGAAATTGAACCCCCGCTGGGAGCGTCGTCTTCCAGTCTTCGATAACAGGGTCGAAGTTCCTACAGTGGATGCAGGCGTAGGAAAAGTACTCAACGATCTCGATCGGCAGAGTACGAGGATTTCGCCCGAGATCTCGGTATCTGTTTTCTGCGCCTGATCCACCAGCACCTAATCGCCCCGAGCTGTATAGTATTCCGACGAAAATCAACGCAACGATTACCACTGCGCCGATGGCGATGATTGCGGTTCGGAGACGGTTAACTCGAGCTATCTGTGATCGTGCCATGCGGGCAGTTTATACTGCACCGCATGAAGGAGCAGTACATACTCTATCAGTACGATTCCTGCCTTTATTGTCGTCGGGTCCGTCAGTTTTTGGATGGAGTCGATATGAGAGTCCCTATGCGCGATATTTTGTTAGACCGCGAGGCATACGTCGATTTGATCCGGGGAGGCGGTAAAGGCACGGTGCCGTGTTTGCGCATTGAAAGAGACACCGGGGACGTCGAGTGGTTGTATGAGTCCGCTGATATTGTCGAGCACATCAATGCACAGCTGCGCAAGAATACACTCGGGGCAATGGGATAAGACTTCCGTAATTCCGAACAGACGCGGGTCGGATCGATGTTGCGGTCTAGATAGTTGTTCGTGATATGTTGTTTTTCTTGAACACTATTCTCAGGAGCGAACCATGAAACTCGGGCTTATTTCCGGTTATTCGGGCCGTCGGATCAATATTCCAATTGAGAACGTGTTGCACGCTGAGAGTCTCGGGTACGAATCGATTTGGACATCAGAGGCCTGGGGATCCGATGCGGTCACGCCTGCAGCCTGGATCTTGGCGCAAACGCAAACGATCAAGGTGGGCACCGCGATTATGCAAATGCCCGCTAGGACGCCCGCGATGGCGGCGATGACGGCGATGACGTTGGCAGAATTATCGGGGGGTCGGTTTATCGTTGGTTTAGGAGCGTCTGGGCCCCAAGTCGTGGAAGGTTGGCATGGCGTTCCATATGGTCGACCCGTTACCCGCCTGAAGGAATATGTTGAGATCATGAAACAGATTTTTGCCCGAGAGGGACCGGCAAGCTACGACGGTAAGGAATATCAATTACCGTATCGTGGTGATGGCGCGACCGGATTGGGTAAACCGATGAAGAGTATTCTTCATTGCGAAGAGGATATTCCGGTGTACGCGGCGAGCATCACTCCTCGGGGTGTGGCCGCCGCCGCTGAAGTGTGTGACGGTCTCTTCCCCATTTGGATGGATCCCGACAAGTTCAGCGTTTTTGATGAACCGATAAGCAAGGGATTTGAAGCCGCTGGGAACAAGACGCTAACTGATTTCGATATATCGCCCTTTGTGACGGTGGTGATTGGAGATAGCGTGGAGGAGTGCATGGCGCCTATTCGAGGCAACATGGCGTTGTACATTGGCGGTATGGGTGCGCGCGACAAAAACTTTTACAACGACTACGCGAAGAAACTTGGGTTTGAGGAGGACGCCGTCCGCATCCAAGATCTCTACCTCTCCGGCCGACGAGAAGAAGCGATGGCGGCTGTTCCGGCCGAGCTCATTGATGCTTGTCATTTGATTGGACCTGCAGACCGAATACGCGACCGTCTACAACGGTGGAAGGAAGCCGGTGATCGAGGCGAAGTGGGAACGATGCTAATTGGCAGTGGGCAACCGGAAGCACTGCAACTTATTGCAGAGACGATGCTGTAACGAAGTTCCGTTAGCGCAAACCGAGCTCGGTAATCAATGTCCAAGCGCGTTCTGCGCGAACGCGTGCGACACCTTCGTATTCAAGGGCTTTATCGGAACTGGCGTTACCGTCAAGGCCGCGTTTGTAGACGCCTTGAATGATGCCGGCGGATCGAAACATGTTGTAGACGATATAGAAAATCCAGTTGTCGATCGGCCCGCGTTCCACCGCAAGGCGGTAGGTTTGGATAAGCTCCGCTTCCGTCGGGATTCCGAGCTTTTCGAGATCCGCACCGGGGAGCATGTCCTCCGTTTCGCTCACTAAATAATGGTACTCCTGACACAGGTAGCCGAGATCGGCGAGCGCGTCGCCGACTGACCAGAGTTCCCAATCGAGTATTGCAACGATCTTGGGTTGGGTCTCGTGTAACAACAGGTTGCCGAGTCGGAAATCACCGTGGACGATTCCGGTGCTCGACTCGGCTGGTATGTTCTTGGGTAACCAGTCAATCAGGCGGTTCATCGCGTCGATATTTTCGGTCTCTGAGGCGAGGTATTGCTTAGTCCAACGATTCACTTGACGGGCAAAATAGTTTCCTGGGCGGCGGAAGTCGTCGAGCCCGACGACCGTTGGATCCACGCAATGCAATGCTGCTAGTACACGGGCCATATCGAGATAAATCTCGTGCCGGTCAGCGGGGGTTAATTCCGGTAGGGTCGTTTTCGTGAACAGACGGCCTTCAACCATTTCCATGATGTAGAACTTGGTGCCGATGATTTTTGGGTCTTCGCAGAGGCTGTACATTTTGGGGACGGGTACGCCCGTTCCGTGCAAAGCGTCCATAACACGGTATTCCCGATCGATCTGGTGAGCTGATGGGAGCAACTCACCGGGCGGTTGTTTTCTCAATACGTACCGTTCCGTCGGCGTTTCGAGCATAAATGTTGGATTACTCTGCCCACCCTCGAATTGCTGAACCTTCATCGGTGGCCGGTAACCATCGAGCTTGGTTCTCATGTAGGCCTCTAGTGCGGCCTTATCGAAAACGTGTGCTGGCCGCACGGGCGTGAGCTCTACGTCGCTCATAGGAGCCTCCCTCATCCGTATTGCAAAAGTGTACAGCCGAGGTGCTTGCTAGGGTACAGGCCCGAAGCCCCGTGCGTATCGGTATTCGGGCTCATGGGGTTCTTGTTTTTGCAGGGACAGAGTAGCAGGGTTGATCTTTCAGTCGAGGTAATGAGACTCTCGGCTGCTCGAAGCAGTTCGGTGATGGAAGTTATGTCGCTAGAGAAGCGCGTGGCCGTGACGTTGCCACTTAACCAGTCGTTGCAAGACACAATCGATCTCGTTCAGTGGGCAGAATCGAATGGCTATCGCGATGGTTGGTTTTCGGACCCCGGTGCCCCTGACGGTCTTGCGATGGCCGCTGCGATTGCCGCACATACCCAGACATTACGGATCGGAATGGCTATCGTTCCTGTCTATACGCGCACGCCCACGGTACTCGCGGCAATGGCCGACGTCATTGGGCAAGCGCTACCGGGGCGTTTTGTGCTTGGACTTGGCTCGTCAAGCCAGACCATCATGCAGGCATTCAATGGTATTGATCTTGAAAAACCGCTAACGCGCGTTAAGGAAACGGCCATTGTGGTGCGCAGTATTCTTGCCGGAGAAAAAACATCCTTCACCGATATGCAAACGCTATACAGCCGTGGCTACAAACAGGATCCATCAACACCGACGATACCCATATACATAGCGGCACTACGACCCAAAATGATCGAGATGGCGGCGGAATATGGTGACGGAGTGATCTTCAATCTTTGGCCAAGAAGCGCGTTACCGAAGATGATGGAACACGTGAAGGTTGGAGCCGAGCGGGCAGGCAAGGATTGGCGCGACATTGAGATCGTTAATCGAGCCATGGTCCATGTGACGGACGATAAAGAAGAAGGACGCGCTCTCTTCCGGTCACATTTTGCTCCCTATTTCTCAAATCCTGTGTATAACCGTTTTTTAGAGTGGTGCGGGTATCCAGACGTCGCCGCCGAAATTCGGGAGGGATGGGCTGCCAGGGATCGCGAACGAACTACCGGGGCATTCTCGAATGAAGTCATAGATGAAATTGGGGTCATTGGCTCTACATCGGAAGTCCAAGAGCGTATACGCGAAGACGCAAACGCAGGGATCACAACGACTATCGTTTCGCCGATAGGGCGAGTAGAACTCGATGTGGCGTACCAAACGTTTGAACCTTTTCGAGGCGATCGATTCGAGCTTTGACGAACACGTTCCGCGCGCTTTACTAACAAACTCTAGGTCTTTTGTGTCAGAAAATCGAAATGATTTGATGGAGCTTCTTGGCGGTGGAACGTTGGTGGAATACAGCGACCAAGAGCAAAAAGCAGTCATGCAATTTGATGCACGACCTGAGTTTTGTCATAGCGATGGAAAGGTCGTTCAAGGAGGTTTCGTGACGGCGTGGATGGACGCGGCGATGGCGCACGCGATACGACATGCGAGTCACGGTGAATACAGCGCTGTAACCCTGGAGCTTAAAGTTACCTTTGTTTCCGCGACGGGGCCGGGGCGTGTGGTTGCGGAAGGATGGGTCGTATCGATGGGGCGCACTGTCGCGTTTCTTGAAGGACAACTTTTTGATGGTGCTGGAAAGCTATTGGCGACCAGTTCAAGTACGGCGAAATTGGCTCGTGTTAACCCATGACGACATTTTATCTCGTCAGACACGGTGAAACCGAATGGAACGTAGAACGCCGTATCCAAGGTTGGGCGGACTCGCCCCTGACTTCGTTGGGTCTTGCGCAAGCGGAAATCCATGGGCAGTTATTAGGAAAGTTTGGTATTGACCGAATTATCGGCTCGCCGCTAGGGAGAGCGATGCAAACAGTTGCGCCTATCGTTCGCGAGACCAACGTTCCGGCCGAATACGACGTGCGCTTACGCGAAGTGTGCATGGGCGATTGGAGCGGCCGAACTTCTCTGGAACTTCAATCTCTATATTTGGACCAATGGCAAGCGCGCCAGGACGATCCCGAAGGATATTGTCCGCCCAATGGTGAAAGTCGTCTGGACGTCAAGAGGCGGGTAGCGCCCCTCGTTGCCGAATTAAACGATGCTTCGCACCAGGAGGTTGTGTTGGTGAGCCATGGCATCACCATTCGTATGCTCCTCGACCTACTGCTTGGTTTTTCAGACCACGCCCGGCAGAAGTTGAGGGTGCCGAACGACCTTGTTTATTGCGTCGAGGTAGGATCATCGGATACGACCGTGATGCATTATGTAAGTGGCAAAGGTCCTTTCGAAGGTTTGTTTATTCCACAACGCTAATAGACAATCGAGAGTTCGCACAACGGGAGGAAATGCGATGAAAGTTGATGGCGGTGTCGGCTGGGATTTGGCGACGGTTGCAGCCCAAGCTCAAGAACTGGAAGAAATGGGGTATAGCGGCATCACGTCTGCCGAGACGTCGCACGATCCGTTTTTGCCGCTTGCGTTTGCAGCGCAACAAACGTCGCGCGTCGATCTTATAACAGGGATCGCCGTCGCATTTGCTCGGACGCCGATGATTCTTGCCAACATTGGCCATGATTTGAACGCTGCGTCGAACGGGCGCTTCGTGCTTGGTTTGGGTTCTCAAATACGCGCGCATATCACCAAGCGTTTCAGTATGCCGTGGTCGAATCCAGCCGCTCGAATGCGCGAGTTCATTCTCGCCTTGCGCGCGATCTGGGCCAACTGGTACCAGGGTGAGGCGCTCGAATTCACGGGAAAGTTTTATAACCATACCTTGATGACACCCTTTTTCGCGCCGACGAACACCGAACACGGTGCTCCACGCGTATTTCTAGCTGCGGTCGGCCCTCTCATGACTGAGGTAGCAGGTGAAGTGGCCGACGGCATCATTGCGCACGCATTCACTACTGAAAAATACTTGCGCGAAGTGACCATGCCTGCGCTCGAACGAGGTTGGGCCAAGGCAGGTAAAAAACGCGAAGACTTTGAGATTAGTTATCCATGCTTTGTAGTGACAGGCCGTGATGAAAAGGAACTCGAGTCTGCCAGTGCGGCAACCAAGCAGCAGATTGCGTTTTATGGTTCGACGCCAGCCTACAAACCTGTTTTGGACAGCATCGGGGTTGGCGAACTTCAACCCGAGTTGAATGCAATGTCAAAGCAGGGGCGTTGGGTTGAAATGGGCGGCCTGATCACCGACGACATCATGAATTCGTTCGCAGTATCCGGCGACCCGGAAACGATAGCGGAACAGATACAAGCTCGCTACGGCGATATTGTGGACCGAACGTCCGCGGCTTATGCGCAACTACCAAAAGAGGATCGCATCAAGATCATTACCCAGTTAACGCGGGCTTAATTACGGATAGTAGGTACGAATGGGATGAATTGAAGCCTGGTTGCGGCTGTGTGTTTGTTAGATGAGTGGGGGAGTTGTGCATGGGGATATCTCGAAAACTGGCGCTAAGCCCATCTCAGGTCGACGACATTATGACCACCCAATGGAATATGCGAATCGCATCGCTCGGCCCTCACGCGAGGATCAACCTAACGCCGATGTGGTTCGGTTGGGCGGGCGGTCGAGTCTATTTTTTTGGACGGGGTCAAAAAATCGTGAACCTGCGCCGGAATCCCAGCTGCTCCGTAATCGTTGACCGCAATGAAAAATTCCCGGAACTCCAAGCCGTCATGATCCAGGGTCAGGCCAGCGTCCTTGAAAATTCGACGGAGGAAGACGGCGATCCGTTTCTGGCCGAGGCAAGAAAGCAGATGGGAAAAAAGTACAACGGTGGTCATGGGCAACCTGCTGTTGATGTGCCGCCACCCAACAACGCGTCGGCCGCGGGAAAGGATCGGCGATGGGCGGTAGTGATCCCGGAAACAGTGGTGACGTGGGACAATTACAAGTTGAAAGCATTGAGATGATCGGCTTTTCGAGTACGACATAAGCCGGTTAATATCGTAGATTAGAATATTAAAAGTATTTTTTATCCGCCTTTAGTCATTTTTCCACTAAAAATCCTCTTTTCCTCCATTTTTAGCCCGTGTTTTTGACTATTGCATCCGCAGATGGGCTAGTCTTCGCGACCCTGTTCGTGATTTAGGGTCGTCGCCATCGCCACTAAGCCCATCGACGACGCGGCATTGATGCCGCGGAGACGCTCGTTTCTTGTGTCCAAAGCGATTGCTTGGACCGGTTTGATACTCATGACGCTGCGGTTGTCGGTAGCCCTTGAACCGGTACCTGACCGGCTCATTATGAGGATAGGAACTCCCCAAAGTGTGGTGAGCTCGACAACCTGGAATGTTGAACGCAATCAATTTGCAGGCAAGCTTCACCGTAGTTTTGGGATTCGTTACGAGACGGCGGTGGAATTCTCCGGTTGGATCCTCGAAGCCGCGAAACGCCAACGGCTAAGTTCAGAATTGGTGGCAAGTCTTGTGTTAACAGAAAGTTCTTTTCGTAAATACGTGACGTCGTCGGTTGGGGCGATTGGACCCGCTCAGATACGCATCGAGTTCTGGCAGCATTTTTGCGGAATCGTTGACCTTTCGGATCCCGAAGAAAATATATATTGCGGTGCGCAAATTCTCGCTCATTACCAGGAAGTGTGCGGATCGGAAAGCTGCGCTCTAAAGTCGTACAACCTCGGATTCCGTAACCGCAATCGACAGGACTTCGCGCGCGCGGGCGAGCGCTACCTCCATAAAATCGATCGCCACCGCGAGGCGCTATTAGATAGTGCTATTTAACCGCTGTCCGATCTCGACACCGTTAGCTTATCCAGGAAGTCAATCACAACCTTTGGTTTCGTAACGTGCGTTGCGCAGAACCCTGCTCGTTTCGCCCCGTTAATGTTTGCTTCGTTGTCGTCTATGAATGCGATATCGGTTGGACGGTACCCCATATCGTTGGCAACCCATCGATACGACTCAACGTTTGGTTTTCGGCGGCCAATCTCGTAGGACAGATAGGTCTTTTGGAAAAAGCTATCCAGTTGCGGATGATTAGTTCGAGCTGTTAACGCGGTCCAGTGAGTCTGATTGGTGTTGCTGAAACAAAACAATGGAATTCGTTTTGCGAGCTCTGAGAGCCGGGGAAGTAGGTCTGGAAATGGTTGGCCGAGAAGCGCATTCCATCCGGTTTTCCAATCGCTCTGGGGGAGGGAAATTCCAAGCTGTTTTTGTAGATGGCTCGTGAAATCAATGAACTCCATCTTTCCTTTTTCGTGGGCTTTATAGGCCTCTTCGATTTTCCATCGTGCGGCTAAACTCGCCGGGGTCACGTCCGCAGCCTTGCCCCAGTGTTCGAATACTCTCGACGGGGCGAGATCAATGAGCACGCCGCCAAGATCAAACAGAATCGCTTTCATTTGCAACCTCGAAGTCTATGCGCGGAGAGCTGGGGGCAACACGAGAGTCCTTCTCGGCGACAAAATAGCCGAGACCATACTCCAAATAGGTGTTGAAACATTTCAATCGTTTATCCGCCCGAAGACAAATTCCGTTGTAGCCGTATAGATTTCGCCGGGCTTCAAGATCGGGTCAGGATAATTTTTTTGATTGGGTGCGTCAGGAAATTGTTGCGTTTCGAGGCATATTCCTTGGTGAGGTTGATAGACGATTCCTTCCTTACCCTGAGCTCGAAGCATGTTGGTCGTATACAGTTGCATGCTTGGCTGGTCGGTCCGTACGGTCAAAGAACGGCCTGAATAGGGGTCCATAACATGTGCCGCCTCTCGTAACCCCTGACCCGTGATGACGAAGGCGTGATCAAATCCGCCCACAGGTTGTATTTGCTCGTGTGTGCTTCCGAGACGATCACCAATGCGCGTGGTATTTTGTAGATCGAATGGCGTGTTGGTAACGGATTCGATTCTTCCGAGTTGCGTTAGCTCGGCCGAAACGGGAAGGAAGGCGGCAGCATTGATGGAAATTTGGTGGTCGTCGATAGCACTGCCCTGGATGCCGCTTAGGTTGTAGTAGTGGTGCGAGGAAAGACTGACGGGGGTCGGCCGAGTGGTGGTGGCTGAATAACGGAGGCCCAAAGTCATTCGGTGCAAAGTGTATTCGGCAACCACGTTTAATTTCCCGGGGTAGCCACCTTCGCCATCTGGACTGATGAGCTTGAAGCGCACGCCTTGATCAATTGCTTCGCTACTCCACGTTCGAAGCCCAAACCCGTGTTTCCCGCCATGAAGATGATGTGGCGGTACATTGGCGTCTAGCTTGTACAAAATACCGTCTAGTCGAAAGCGGGCATCACTGATGCGATTGGCAAAACGTCCGACGAGGCAGTTGAAATGTGGATGTGGGCGTAAGTAATCTTCGGGCGCGGGACAACCCAAAAGGACGTCTGCCAATAAACCCCGACGATCCGGCGTGAGGATTCGAGTTACGGTAGCACCGTGATCGATGAGATCGACCTCCATACCGGAGTCGGAATCTTTGAGGTGGTACGACAGCATTTGAATCGAGATTGTTCCAGTACACGTCGCTACTTTTCAATAGAATAACCCGGTTGTGTGGCATCCCAATCGTCGAAATCGAGACGTGATCGCGTACCGGCTAGTCCTGGCCAGCATCCGCGTCCTCTCCTGGTTGCCCCTCGGGTTAGTCCGTTGGCTCGGACGTCGTCTTGGCGAATTGATTTGGCTCGGGCGGACGCGCATGCAGCGAAGTACCCGGCGTAACGTCGAACTTGCATACCCCCAAGTGCACGGGGTGGAAAGCCGCCGGCTTGCCATTGAGAGCCTTCGTCAGACCGCGACTATCTACATGGAAAGCGGGATGGTTTGGCACTGGCCGCCTCCGAAAATCGACGGGTGCTTGTTGAAGGTCCATGGCAGCGGTGTTTTCGGTGAGGACCGTAAGGGGAAGGGGATCCTTATGTTGGTCCCGCACTTCGGCAACTGGGAGGTGCTCTCGTACTACTTTGCGTCGAAAGGCCCGCTCACTGCCCTCTATGAGAATCGCCAGATCCAAGGCATTGAAGATCAGGTAAACGCGGCGCGGGAGCGGCACGGCGGGCGCCTGGTCCCAGCGACTCGGGCGGGACTACGCACGGTTTTGTTGGCGCTAAGACGGGGTGAACTCGTTGCCGTTCTACCGGACCAAGTGCCTGCTCGCGGCAACGGCGTGATGGCCAACTTCATGGGACGGGATGCCTTAACAGGAACGCTCTCTAATCGACTATTACAGAAAACGGAGGCGCGAGCTTGCCTAGCGACGGCGTTACGAGTCCCCGGGGGCTTTGAAGTGTGGCTCGATGTGTTGGAAGAGGCTGTGTACGATCCTGATTCAGTCGTCGCTGCCAATGCAATCAATGCTGCTATCGAATTGGCGATCGCTCGGGCACCGGCCCAATACCAATGGGAATACAAACGTTTTCGGATCCCGGGTGGACCTGATATCTACGACTAAGACATCGGAACTTCGACGACGTCGATTGTTACGACGGGGTCAATAACCGGCACGACCGTCGCGAATGATTTCGAGGTATTCGGTGTCGAGTGGTTCGTAACGATGGGTGCCAGGCTTCAGAACGTAGACGGGGTCGGCGATTGCACTGAGATCGTAGGCTTCTCGGCGTAGGTCGCCTTTAACCATCTTGAACGTACCGGTTACGTCCATGTCCTTCTGGACGCGCACAAAAACCGGTCGAGCGTAGGCCGGTAACTCGCTGTTGACGTACGCTGCGAAACTTTCCCAATCGAGGTCGTGAGCATGGTCAGCGAGACGTACGGCGACCATGCCGGCGCGCCCGTCTGTGCCGGGCACCTCGACGCCATAGACGTTACTTAACTCGATGTCGGCGAAGCCATTGATGATCTCACCGACTTCGTTGGTCGAAACGTTTTCTGACTTCCAGCGGAATGTATCGCCGACACGATCAACAAATTGATAGTGCGCATAACCAAGCGCAAAACCGACCTCTTCTTGGGTGAGTTCTCGGATCAAGTCGCCGGTGTTGAACCATGCGTCGCCTTCCTCGAAAACATTGCGAAAGATTTTCTTTTCGGTGGCTTCTTTGTCCGTGTAGCCTTCAAACGGAGCTTCAGGATTGATGTGTCCTATGCAAAGTCCGGGTTCGCCTCGAGCAACAGGAATGCATCGACCGGTTTTATCCCTCGAAACTTCGTCAGCATCGACGTCGTATTCGACCAGGGCAATGCGGGCGGTCGTTGTACCGATCGTGCAGTCCTTGTTGAATAGATTGGCGAAAGCGACGTTGCCTTCGCTAGATCCGTAGAATTCGCTGATTCGGCTAATTCCAAATCGTTCCTTAAATTCCAACCACACGTCTGGACGAAGTCCGTTTCCCATCATCGCCCGAAGCGGGCTGTCGTGATCATCGGCATATCGCTCAGAGTTGACGAGGTAACGACAGAGCTCACCGACGTAAATCAGGCAGGTGACGCCGTGTTCTCTGACTTCGGGCAGAAAGCGACTCGCCGAGAATCGTCGTCGTATAACCATGGCAGCACCGGATGAAAAAGATGCACCGGCGCCAATCAAAAGGCCGGTCCCGTGATAAAGCGGGAGGCAGATGTAAAGGCGATCTGAACGGTCGCATTGCAAACCCGCGGTGTGGGAAAGCATTGCACTTTGGAGATAACGGCGATTAGACAATACGGCCGCTTTGGGTAAACCCGTTGTCCCTGACGTGAAGATATAGAAGGCATTGTCACCGAGTGTGACTTCTTGGGTGATTGGAAGGTTCTCAGTTCCGGCTCCCACGCTTTCATCACGTAAGTTCCGGGCCCAATTTGGGACGGTATCGAGATTACCGTCGGGAACAAACAAGTAGTCGGAACCTTCGTCTAAATTCAATTCTCCCTTCACCTCTTGAATCGCTCCGGCAAGTTCGGCACCAAAGATGCACTTCTTAGAATCCGTTACGGAAATGCAGTGGGTCAGGGGACGGCCTCGAAGGTTGGTATTGATAAGGCCTCCCGTCGCGCCGATCTTGTTGAGCGCAATTACGCTTTCGAGGAATTCGATTCGGTTTTCCATGAAAACACTGACGACATCGCCACGCGTCACGCCCATTTCGAGTAGCCTCGCAGCGTAACGATTCGCGGCGGCGTTGAGTTGGCCCCAAGTGACCGTTTGACCTTCGAAGACAGCCGCGACCCCATCAGCGTAGTTCTCGGCATGGCTTTCGACTTGGCGAGCAAAGCAATCGTGTTCATCTAATGCCCGCGGGGTCATGCCACGCTTTAACTTGAGTAGCGCAGGCACCTGCCTCAATACGGAAAAGATCTCGCCAATAGCCATAAACGTGTTCTCACCTGGTTGGGCCTACCTCGAGTATAGATATCCATCCATAATGGTTCGAGTAAAGGCTGGAGCATACGATGAATGAGGTTTGGGAAGTCGGCGATATCAAAATAACGCGCGTCGTTGAAATGGAGGTTGCGGGGGGATCCCGATTCATTCTCCCGGATGCCACGCGTGAGGCATGTCTTGCCTATCCCTGGTTGCAACCCCACTTCATGGATCTAGAGGGCAACCTCATCATGAGCATTCACGCCTTGGTGGTTGATACCGGCGAACGTCGGATCGTCGTCGACACATGCATTGGCAACGACAAAGAGCGTTCGATTCCCGCGTGGAGTCATCTACAGACACAGTTTTTAGAAGACCTCGAGGGCGTTGGATATGCGGCTGGCTCGATCGACACGGTTCTTTGTACACACCTGCACGTGGATCACGTCGGCTGGAATACAAAGTTGGTCGATGGAAAGTGGGAGCCCACGTTTGCGAGCGCGCGTTATTTAATGGGTCGGACAGAGTGGGAATACTGGGATACCAACGAGGATACGTCGACGTATGGATCGGTGATGGACGACAGTGTTCGTCCGATATTCGCGGCAGGATTGGTAGATCTCGTCGAGTCAGACCACCAAGTTGCTCCCGGTGTGAACTTGCAGGCGACCCCCGGCCACACGCCTGGTCACGTCAGTGTGCGGGTGACATCGAACGGAGTTGAGGCACTAATTACGGGAGATTGCATTCATCACCCTTGTCAGATGACGCGCACGGACTGGTGTAGTTCAGCCGATTACGATCAAGACCAAGGTCGTCGCACGCGTGAATCGTTACTGGAGAAGTACGTCGATTCCGATGTGCTCATCATCGGGACCCACTTTGCGACCCCGACTGCAGGATACGTTAAGCATCATGATGTGAGTGGTTATTGGCTCGATGTTGAGTTGCGGTCGTCCTGACGCGCAATTCAACCCGCAGTATCCACTGTTGGATGCGTGATCGGGTCCAGGGTATATCAAGGGCGATCAATGCTAGGCCCAAGGGAAACATCCAAAACCCAAGTATGGGCAAAAATCCGAACACTCCCCCCAACATCAACAGAAGACCGGCGATCGATCGGACACCCACTGGGAGTTTTTGCCCCCACTGCAAAATCTTAACCGTCGCTAGATCAATGGATTGACGGAGCGTAGATTTTTTCACCGAGCACTCAGGCCAGGGTGGGTCTGTCGTCGCGCGTATCCAAGCGAGTTTCTCGCGCGTGAACCGGATCGGTTGCCGTAAAGCGATAAGCCCCGTCCTCGTGCAAGGTGCGCTCGATCCGGTCGCGATACATCAAAAGGTGGCAGTGGGCGATAGCCTCACCGAGCGCCATCATGGTTTGGCGTGGGTCCAACTTACGTTTGAACAACACGGGTAGCAGGGCGTTTGCGGTTTGTGGTTCGACGCAAAATTCTTCGAGAGCGAGCATGCGTTCTTCGTGATGGTCAGTTAACTGACGGAGTCGTTCGCGTACACCGAAAAACGGCAAGTTGTGTGCCGGGAGGACAAACGTATCTTCGGGGGTCGACAGCAACTTATCGTGCGACTCCATCCAAGCTTTGAGGGGATTGGCTTCGGGTTCGGTCGGATGGACGCTGACGTTGGAGGTTATGACGGGAAGAATCTGATCGCCCGAGATCATAATCTTGAGGCTTCTACATAGTAGGCACGCGTGTTCGGGGGAATGCCCAGATCCAACGACGATTTCCCAGTGGTGGTTTCCGATGGAGAGCACGTCGCCGTCCTCGAGACGTTGGAAACCAGAAGGAAAAGCCGTTGGCATCGACATCATCGACATCTTGCCGGAGGCGCGCCCGGTCCACATTTTTGATAATTTTTGAAGGTAATTGGCGGGCATACCGTATCGGGTATAGAACTCTTGCCCGATCCAGCTCGAGTGATGTGAAGGTCCGCCGGTTGCGAAGGATCGGGCTTGGTAAAATTCGCCACGCGTCATGAAGAGCGGAACGCGAAAGTGCTCGGTGATCATGCCAGCTTGACCGATATGGTCGGGATGCATATGTGTGCAGATCACCCCCTTGACAGGTTTCCCGTTGAGCTCATTATCAAAAATCGTATGCCACAGTTTTTTTGTGTCGTCGGTGCCGAGTCCCGTATCGACCACGAACCAACCGTCGTCGTCCTCAAGAAGGTACAAGTTGATGTGGGCGAGAGAACCCCACATGGGCATGGTCAACCAGCGAACTCCCTCCGCGACTTCGATTGTGGTGCCTTTTGCCGGATGTTCGTCGTAAGGATATTTAAGCCCCTGACTGCTGCGAATTCCCTTATTTACTGCCATATCGAGCCCCGACAGCTTCGAGTTGCAAAGCCGCGGGAAGCGTCCTTTCCAGAGTGCTAAGTTGCGCAGTATAACCTGACCACTTACATTAGACCTTTTGATGCCGCCCAATCGAAGCAGGGCGGTTAGGTAACAAGGGGGAGGCAAACTATGCCCATGAACATTAAACCGATTCCGATGTTGGACGACGAGGTCAACGAAGTTCGGCTCGCGACCGCGGACATCGTCAATCGAGACATCGTTCCAAATGAAAGTGATCTTTACGCGTCGACTCGCGATGGGTCCAGGCCATCGAAGGAGGCGATCGCGCGGGCACAGGAATTGAGGAAGGCTGTGCAAGACAAAGTGAAGAAGGCCAAGCTTTGGGCGCCCCATCTACCACCCGAATTCGGTGGTATGGGACTCTCGTTCATGCAACACGCCTACATGAACGAAATATTAGCTTACAGCCCTGGAGCAGCACCGCTCTTTGGTGTGGTAGCGCCAAATTCGGGCAATCAAAAGATATTGGTCAAATACGGTACTCCCGAGCAACATGAAAAATGGCTCATACCGCTGACAGAAGGGCGCATGCAATCCGGGTTCTCGATGACGGAACCGATGAACCCTGGGTCGGACCCCCGATCGTTGACGACGCGTGCGGAACTCGATGGTGATGAATGGGTTATCAATGGCCATAAGTGGTTCACTTCGAACGGCCACGCCGCGGATTTTTATATTGTTATGTGTCGGACGGCCGATCCAGACGATCCCGGTGGTGCTAACGAGAAGATGACGCAAATCATCGTTCCCAGGGAGACGCCTGGTGTCAACATTCTTCGCGGCGTTCCGGTCTGGGGTAAGGCTTCAAGTCATTGCGAAATCAAGTATGAAAATGTCCGCGTACCCAAAGAAAACCAGTTGGGACAAACCGGTACCGGCCATCAAGCGGCGCAAGATCGTCTCGGAGCAGGCCGCGTGTACCACTGCATGAATTCGGTTGGTGCGATGTGGCGATGTTTCGATTTAATGATTGATCGGTTGATGACGCGCGAAGTGCATGGAGGCGAAAAACTCGAAGCCAAGCAGTTTATGCAGGGATTTATTGCGGATTCGTACATGGATATCCAGTCGGCGCGGCTCATGGTCGTTGATTGCGCTCAGAAGATGGAATCGGGTGTCGATCCTCGCACTGATATTTCATCCATTAAGGTCTACGTGCCAGCTGCATACCATCGTGTAGTTGACCGGGCGATTCAGGTCTATGGTGCGGCCGGAGTGTCCGGGGATTTTCCGTTTGCGGGGATGTACGAAGGTGCTAGGACGTTGCGCATCGCTGACGGACCCGACGAGGTGCACAAGATTCTGATTGCGAAAAACGTTCTGCGTCGTTATCACGCAGGCGAGTCGTGGGATTTTGGAAACTAAGCGGTATGGAGGAACTTGTTGAAGCTATGGCGAAAGCCGTAAAAGCGCGGGAAGCGCTGCCACGTATGCCCGATGACCTCGATCTCGAGCAAGCATACGCCATTCAAAAGACGCTCGTGGGTGCGGTCGCCGGGGGCGCGATTGCAGGCTTAAAAGCCGGCATGACGGCTGCCGCCGGACAAAAACAGTTTGGACTTACGCACCCATTGATTGGTTCGTTGTACGAATCAGGCCGTTTGTCGCCGGGAACCGATTTGGCTGCGGCAACCGGGGTCAGTCTCGAATGCGAAATTGGCGTAACGATCGATGGAGCAGGAAATCCAAAATCCGCTGGACCAGTCATCGAGGTACCACGCATGGCGTGGGGCGATCCCGCGGATGCCACCGGCATCAATTTGACGGCGTGCAACATTGCCGCTGACCGATTTATCGTTGGGACACAAAGACCGTTTCGGAACGATTACGCTGATATCCATATTACGCTGACGCGTGATGGTGAGGAGGTGTGTCAGGCTCCTGCGACTGACGCCCTGGGCGGCCCACACGACGCTCTCGTATGGATGCTTGATGAAGCGTCTCTGCGTGGTTTGGAAATACGTGATGACATGCTCCTCATTACGGGTGCTTGCGGAGGGATCCATCCGGCACTTCCCGGTGCGTATCGAGCGGACTACGGCGAGCTTGGATCGATCGAGTTTACGGTTAAACCATAGGCCGCTGCCATGCTTGTCGCCTGTGGCTATTAAGGTTTCGACTGCGGTCGTGACGTACCTTTATTGAAGCGATGAAAGAGATTGACGAACTGGGTGTCGGGTATTGATTTCGCACGGTGAACTTTCCAGACGCGGGGTAATTCCCGACGTTGATCAACTTGTTGGTACGATGGGTCGATTCAGATTCCGCAGAGGTGTGGCTGGCCCTATTTAGGAGATCGTTATCAATGAAACCGCTGGAAGCCTATCGGATCGTCGAACTCGGTCTCGGTCCGGTCACCGGATTAGCTGGGATGGTGCTGGCCGACTTTGGGGCTGAAGTGATTAAGGTGGATCCGCCAGAGGGCGATCGATTTGATTCAATGCCAGCGAGCCGCCTTTGGCGACGCGGCAAACGGATTGTTACAGCCGATTTAGCCAACCCCGAAGACGTCGCGCGAGTTCGTGAACTTATTGTGACGACTGCGGATGGGGTTATCACGACACTTAAGGGCGCTAAACGTGAGGCCCTCGGATTAGGCGGTTCGGAATTGACGAAGGTACGACCAGATCTGGTCTACGGGGTAGTTACCGGATTTGGCGAACGCGGTCCGTACGCACATTTGCCCGGTTACGAAGGTGTTGTAGCGGCGAAATCGGGGCGAATGTTGGGATTCGAAGGGGTCGCTGATCGCAGTGGTCCGAACTATTCCGCGTTACAGGTTGGAACCCACGCGACATCACAAAGCCTTGCAGCGGCCGTCATCGCTGCGTTGGATTGTCGCGAACGGACTGGGAACGGCGCACAGTTTGAGACGTCAATGTTACGGGGCATGATGCCGTATGAGATGGGCATCATGTCGATGGAGCAACTGCAAGACCGAGGCGTACTTGAACGGCCCAAAGTTGCTCGGGACCGTTCCCGATCGATGCCAACGCTAAACTACCACCCGGTGCGCACGAAGGACGGACGATGGCTACAACTCGGGAATCTGTTGCCGCATCTACTTGATAATTTCTTGAACACCAGCGGGTTTGAAGAAATCCTGGCTCAGGAGCAGTTTAGATCCCCGGTTCCCACTTGGGATCGTGAGACATTGGAGTTGTTTCGGGATCAAATGCTTGGGCACATGCAAACGCGAACGTTGGATGAGTGGATGGAACTTTACGTTGCAGACGGCGGGGTGGTTGCCCATCCATATCAGTCGACGCAAGACGCACTGAAGGATCCTGATGCGACGCGCAATGGGCACGTGGTAGAAAAAGACGGCGTGGTGCAATTGGGCTTGTTGGCGGATTTGACGGAAACGCCAGGTGAAGTCGGGGGTCAAGCCAAACCGGATGATTTCGATCAATTGGGTGCACGGCAGGTTCGTGTATCGAAGATACAAGCGCCGGTCGCGCGACCGCTTGAAGGAATTACCGTTGTCGAGAGCGCGACGATTATCGCGGCCCCTTTGGGTGCGGCAACCTTAGCCGATATGGGTGCCCGCGTTATCAAGATAGAACCGATTGGTGGTGATCCGTTTCGCTCCATGTTTCACGGGTTCGGCGCTTCAAAGTGCAATACCGGGAAGGAGAGTATCTGCCTCGATCTGAAGACCGATAATGGTCAACGAATCGCCCAATCGCTTGCGAAGAAAGCGGATATTTGGATTCACAACTACCGCATGGGCGTTCCTGAAAAATTGGGTATCGGCTACGACGACCTTGCGGCGCTGAACCCTGGTCTGGTCTACGTGTCTGCGAACGGATACGGACCACGGGGTCCTGGTTCAAAACGGCCCTCCACGCATCCAATACCCGGTGCGGCGATGGGTGGCGTGGTGTGGCAAATTGGTGGACTTCCGGATCCGAATACACACATGGATTTAGCTGAATTGCGCGAAATGGCCCGGAAGCTTCTGCGCGCCAATGAGGTGAATCCAGACCCCAATACGTCGATGGTGGTCGCGACCACGGCCGTTCTCGGTCTTGCTGCCCGACGAGCGAGTGGTAAAGGACAAAAAATCTTTGTCGATATGTTCGGGGCTAACGCCTATGCAAACTGGGATGATTTTTTGAGTTTCCCAGAAAAACCGGAGCGACCCCCAATTGATGCCGAAGGCTATGGAGTTGGTCCACTGTACCGATTGTATGCGTGTAGCGAAGGATGGGTATTTCTGGGCGTGATCAGCGAGACGGAGAAAGCGACTTTGGTGCAAGCACTGGATATTGAGTTGCAGTTCGATGTGTCGAATAGATTGGAGACAATTTTTCTTAGCGAAACCGCTGACCATTGGGAACAAGAACTTGGGTCGCTTGGTCTTGGGTGTGTACGCGCTGATGAAATGCTCCCGCAGGCGTTTTTCCTTCGGAACGAGCACTGTCTAGCAGAAAATCTAGCGGTGCCGGCGACGCATCCAGAGTGGGGCGAATATCTACGAAATGGCCCGATGGTCGAATTTGACCAGGACGGCTCGTATCCGGGAACCGGTGGCGTTGGGGGAGGGACCGTTACTCTCCTAGAGGAACTGGGGTATTCGTCAGAAAGGATCGAAGGTTTGTTAGATGCCGGAACGGTCCGAGCTGCGTGACAAAACACTCGATATGGGAACGACGTTGAGACAGAAACCAACGGATTATTTTTCGCGAGATCAAATTCGGGCGTTAAGGAAACGCTCGAATTGGCACGCAACCTGGCTCTTGGTGCATTGTTGGGGTGTCATATTCACGACGTGGGCCGCATGTGCGTTATGGACAAATCCAGTTGTCGTTGCCGTCGGCGTGTTGATCGTGGGGGCTCGGCAATTGGGCTTGACGGTGCTCAATCACGAAGGAGCACATCATTTGTTGTATTCGAACCGGGCGCTAAACGATTGGGTTTCTGAGTGGATACTTAATAGGCCACTTTTTGGAGCATCGGTCCACGGTTACCGCAAATCGCATCTGGAACACCATAAGCATACCCAACAACAAGGCGATCCGGATCTTGTTTTGTCAGCGCCTTTTCCAATCACGAAGACGAGCTTTCGACGGAAAGTTTGGCGTGACCTTTCGGGTCAGACGGGATGGAAGCAACGAAAAGAACTCGTTGTTTCCGCGTTCCGTCCGGTCGGGGGGCCGATATCCGCACGGCTCAATCGGGCGGCATACCGGCTTGGGCCAAATCTCTTGATTAATATGGCGTTTTTAGCTGGATTTGCGGCGTACGGGGTTTGGTATCTCTACTTTTTGCTTTGGCTATTGCCGTCGATGACGTGGCTTTTGTTCGTATCTAGACTGCGAAATATCGGCGAGCACGCGTGCGTTGCCGACAACGACGATCGATTGCGCAATACCCGCACCACCCACGCAAGTTGGCTCGAACGAATGTTTATCGCCCCGTACTGGGTGAACTATCACCTCGAACACCATCTTTTGGTCTCATGCCCCTGTTATCGGTTGCGTCGGGCGCATCGTATCTTGATGGCAGGAGGTCACGGGACGGCGATGGATCTACAACCGAGTTATGCCCATGTGATCCGACTGGCGACGGCAACGGCCTGACGGAGGGTGCCCGGCTCGAAGTTGGTCGCCTTGAGAAACCTTGTCTGGTTGGCTCTTATCGGCCACATCAATGGATGCGAGCCTCAAAGTCCGCCGGTTGAACGCGACGTTATGCGCAAACTATTGACCGGCTTCGTTCTGCCGATGGGGGACTTATCGATTGTGAGTCGTCCATCGGACTGCCGTACCGATGGGCAGACCAGCCTGGCGGTACCGCTGGGCCTTTTCGATGCATTTCTTAAGGCGAATGACGAACAATCGGACGATTTTGACTTGTCGGAATTTGGAGACCGAGTTACAACGACGAGCGGTCACCCGCGGAGGTTGTATTTGCGGACCAGAAAACCGGTTGTTTCGTTATCCCGTGCAGGAATGACAACGAACGATGCGCTGGTTTGTGTTGAAGTCTATGCCCGGGAAGAGCGGGCATTTTTCGTTTTCTTACGGCGCGAGGAGTCGACTTGGCGTCTTGCCGGCGAAGTTGTTTCTTGGGAAGAGCTCGAGGAAGAGGATCTAACCGAAGACCCTGAGGATGGGTATTGACGAGAAAGAGCAAGCGCTTGTTCAGTTGTAGAGATCGCCAAATTCCTTGGGGGCGTTGCTGGTGCGTGCCTCGCGAATGGATTGGGCAAGCAGAGGGATACCGTCGCGAATGTCTTGATCCGGGACGTGCCCGAAGGCCAATCGAAGGTAAGGACGGTCGTCGTTGTTAATGTGAAAATTTGCGCCAGGGGCAAAGTGAACGTTGCGCGCCGCCGCGAGTTCGGCAAGTTTTTTTTGGTCGACGTCTTCAGGATAACGTAACCACACGAACAGTCCGCCGGCCGGATCCGACCAGGCACAGATATCGTGAAGTTCATTGGCAAGTCCGTTGACGACAAGATTTTTCTTGACGCGAAGCGATTTGTTCAGGTGGTCCGTTAATGACCAGACTCCGTCTCGGTAGAGCTCGGCAACAATGGCTGCCGCCAGATAATTCCCGCCTGCATCGTGTCGCCGCTCCAGAATTTGATCAAATATAGGGGGGCGTGCTAGCAAGTACCCGAGCCTGAGACCAGGCGCTAAAATCTTCGACAGTGAGCATAGGTAGATGATCTTCGCGTAGTCGGACAGGGCGTAGAGTGCACTCGGCTTGTCGCCATCGAAGTGGACGTCGCCGTAGCAGTTATCCTCAACGATGGGAATGTCGTAATTTTCGGCAATGCGGATGAGTTGTGCTCGGCGCTCTAAGGACATCACCGTCCCGCTCGGGTTTTGATAGGTCGTTAACGCATAGATGAATTTGGGTTTACGTTTAGGACCCAATCGATCGAGGGTCGACTCCAAGAGATCAACGCGCATACCGTTGTTGTCGAGTGGCAGCCCGACCATTTCGATGCCCAAACTTCGATAAGCGCTGATGGTTCCTGAGTAGGTGAATTCCTCACAAATTATCGTGTCACCGGGACTTGTGAGAGCCTCTGCGGTAAGGGTGACGGCTTGCATCGAGCCGTTCATTAGTGCGATCGAGTCGGGGTTGACCGATACGCCTTCGCGTTCGGACTCTCGCGTTGCCATGATTGCCCGCAACTCCGGATGGCCTAACCGTCCGTGATAGTTGGTTAGAGCCTCGTACTCACGCTCAATCGCGATGGATGCAGCGCGTTGCATCTTGTCGACAGGAAATGTTTCGGGGTTGGTGCGACCGACCGCAAAATCGAATCTTCGAGTCATTGATTGCCCGTTGCCAGCTCGTTGTGGGTGAGGTAGGTGTAGCTTTTTTGAACGGCGGTCATCATGTCGGTGTCGCAATCGTCCAGTTCGACAATGATCCACTCGAGTATGTCTTCATCGGCTGCGTCAATAATTGCGCGGATATCCATACGCCCGTCACCGACTGCAACGTGGGCTTCGCCTTTGATTAGGGGACCGTCTTTAATATGGAGAAGCGGTACCCGGTTTCGGATTCTTTCGACTTCTGACGCTGGATCGGAATTGCCGAAGTTTGCCGCCCAGTAGGTATCCACTTCAAATAGCACGTCGGGGCATTCTTCCTGGAGAACGTGATATCCCTTCTTACCTTCGTGTTCGACAAATTCCCACCAATGGTTATGGAGAAACAGCTCAAGCCCTGCGCGACCGAGCTTATCGGTCAGATCGTTAACGGTCGCTACCGTTCGGGCGATAGCGCTTCGATCGGCAAAATCGTCGGGGCCAAAGCCTCCAGCAGCTCTTGAAAGACCCAAAGCACCAACCGTGTCGATTACCTCGTTAATCTCCGAGCGGTTCGCCCACGGAAAGTGAGTCGATGAAACCGTCATCCCTAAATCTTCAACCTGTCGTCGGAAATCCATGGGTGACTTACCGAACAGGTTAAAAGGTTCGACGCCACGGTAACCAATGGCGGCCAGCCGTTGCAAAACCGCGTCAAAATCGTTCCGGGATGCATCGCGTAAGGAGTAGAGTTGGACTGAAATGGGTTTCACGCAGAGCCTCCTTTGACGGATTCGATCGGTAATTGCTGATTGTATAGCTAGACGAGTTTGCAGCGAATGGGAAGTTCAACTTTGTGGCACTCGCTCATTTGGCACGGACATGCCCGATACGGACACCGTGGTACCTCCAAGGGGTGTTCGGTTGATTCGAGCGTCTTCATCGCGGCGAGTGACCCATAGTCAGCGCCGTACTTGACGGTATTACCTGTTCCAACGTTCAATCGAAACGACGGAGGTGAGACTGCATGACGCGTTTACGAATGGGACTTGTAGGGGGCGGTGAAGGCGCTTTCATCGGTGCTGTCCATCGGATAGCGGCCGAGCTCGATGGTCGTATCGAGCTTGTCTGCGGTGCCTTTTCTAGCGATCCGTCGCGTTCTAAGCGCTTTGGACAAGAGCTCTACGACCTCCCGCCCAACAGGAGCTACGGAACGTTCAACGAAATGGTGACAGAAGAGTTGAGGCTTCCGACCGAAGAACGCATGCATTTTGTGGTGATTGCGGCACCGAACCACTTGCACTTTCCTGTCGCGGAGTCATCGCTCCAGGCAGGGTTTCACGTCGTGTCCGACAAGCCCGTCACGTTCGATCTCGGTGAAGCGAGGACTCTTCGTGCTCTCGCCGCGGAAAAGGATCTCCTCTTTGGGCTTACGCACAATTACACGGGATATCCCATGGTCAAGGAGGCCCGCGAATTAATTAAGACTGGTGCGTTGGGATCGATACGTCGAGTCATTGTCGAATACATCCAAGGCTGGCTTGCAGAAAGGCTCGAAACGCAGGGAAATAAACAGGCAATCTGGCGAACGGATCCGAGATTTTCAGGATCGGCTGGTTGCATGGGTGATATCGGGACTCACGGCGAAAATCTACTCGAATACGTCACCGGGCTGGAGATCGATTCGCTATGCGCCGACTTAACAACGTTTGTTCCAGGGCGTTTGCTCGAGGATGACGGCAACGTGCTGTTACGATTTTCCAATGGGGCACGCGGCGTGTTGCTTGCCAGTCAGATTGCGGTTGGCGAGGAAAATGGTCTGAAACTGCGGGTGTATGGTGAACGTGCCAGTCTAGAGTGGGTACAGACAGACCCTAATTCGCTGGTCGTTCGATGGCCCGATCGCCCGTTCGAGGTGCGGCGAACCGGTGGTCCAGGCGTGAGTGAGGCTGCGACCGCTGCGACGCGGCTCCCGGCAGGACACCCGGAGGGCTTTTTGGAGGCGTTTGCCGTGCTCTACCGCAATTTTGCGGCTGCGCTCGAGGCGCGCTTGGCGGGTCGTGATCCAACGTCTGAGGAACTCGATTTCCCCACGATTGACGATGGTGTACGCGGAATGGCGTTTATTGATGCCGTGGTAGATAGTTCGAAGCGTGGTGGTGTTTGGACCGATTTTCCAACGTGGAATTAGGTAAGGGGGCAAGGCATGAAGACACTGAAAGGCCCAGCGATTTTTCTCGCCCAATTTATGGCGGACGAAGAGCCATTCGACAGCATTGAGTCGATGGCAAAATGGGCCGCAGATCTCGGATTTCTTGGGATCCAGGTGCCGATAGGCAATCCAGCGTTCATCGACGTTCAACGGGCGGCCGAAAGCCAAACATACTGCGATGAGTTAAATGGGATCGTGAAGGCGCAGGGCGTTGAAATTACCGAATTGTCGACCCATCTCGAAGGTCAACTGGTCGCTGTCCATCCAGCATACGACATCCTGTTTGATGGCTTTGCACCAGAGTCTGTTCACGGCAATCCCTCGGCCCGAACGGACTGGGCCATCGATCAAGTCAAACTCGCGGCGCGAGCGAGTCATAACCTGGGACTTCGATCGCACGTTACGTTTTCTGGTGCGTTTCTTTGGCCAATGATCTATCCATGGCCGCAACGTCCGGCAGGAGTCGTCGACGAAGGATTTCAAGAGCTGGCGCGTCGCTGGCGTCCCATTCTTGACGTGTTCGACGAGTACGGCGTGGATTGTTGTTACGAGATACACCCAGGTGAAGACCTCCACGATGGAGTAACGTTCGAACGGTTTTTGGCGGAGGTTGACGACCACCCTCGTGCCAATATTCTTTACGATCCAAGCCACTTTATTCTGCAACAGTTGGACTATTTGTCGTTCATCGATATTTACCATGAACGCATCAAAATGTTTCATGTCAAGGATGCAGAATTCACCCCGAGTGGGCGACAAGGTGTTTACGGTGGTTACCAGGATTGGCTTGATCGCGCGGGCCGATTTCGTTCGTTAGGTGACGGCCAAGTGGACTTTCGCTCGATCTTCTCGAAATTTGCGGCTTTCGACTTTGACGGTTGGGCTGTTCTTGAGTGGGAGTGCTGCCTAAAGCACCAAGAGGATGGCGCGCGCGAGGGCGCTCGTTTCATTCAAGACCATATCATTCGGGTGACGGATAAGGCGTTCGACGATTTTGCGTCGTCGGGCCTCGACGCCGAGACGAACCGGCGAGTTCTTGGTTTAGAGATTAAATAGAACCGTTTCTAACGGGTGGATGCGCGGATGAATCCGATGGGGGGCTTTTCCGTCGGACGACCGATCGCGTAACATAGCCCGGTTGATACACCACGATCACACATCAAGAGTTGACGGACCGCGCAGGGAGCGGTCGACGTTCAAACATCTCTCACACCTAAAACGTCTCGGCCCTTATGTCCACCGATTCCGGTGGATCTTGTTGGCATCGATCGGTGGGTTGCTGCTCGCGCGGCTTTTTGACGCCTTCGTACCGCTTTTCATGAAGACCGCAATCGATAGCCTCGCAGACCCAGACATTGAGCCAACGCTACTGGTCCCGGTGCTCTCGATCTTAGCGATCGTTGCCACTCGGTTTCTTATTTACGTAGTTTCTCAACGGGCGTTGCGCCGACTTTCAATTAGCGTTGCCTACGATCTACGCAAACGTCTTTTCAATCACGTCCAATTCCAAGGGGCACATTTCTTCAATCGATTCGGCACCGGGGATCTGATGTCACGCGCTGTCAACGATGTGAGCATGGTGCGGATGGTGGTCTCCTTTGGTGCGGTCACTATTCTTACGACGGTATTCACGCTGATCACGGGCTTGTACTTCATGATCATGTTGTCGCCATCACTCACGTTTTGGGTAGTTCTTCCGCTGCCGTTGGTCGCTGTCGCGGGGTTTGGTATGGCCCGTGCGTTATTTCCGTATTACATGGATCGACAGGAAGCCATGGCCGCGGTGACTTCGTTTACCCAAGAAAATCTCAATGGAATTCGCACAGTGCAAGCGATGGCGCAAGAAGAACAGGAGATTAACCGCTTTCGTGACGTGAGCACCCATTACGCCCAGACGGTCTACCGTGTAAATCGGTACCAAGCACTAATGAGCGTTGTGATGGGGTTTATTTCGACTGCCTCGACGGTGATCGTGGTGTTCTATGGTGGCGCGTTGGTCCTACGAGGCGACATCACGCTGGGTACATTCATGGCCTTTTTTTCGTACCTCATGATGGTGGCTTGGCCCATGCGTATGATCGGAATGTCCATAACGATGTTCACGGCTGCGGCGGCAGGAACCGAACGCATCTTCGAAATTCTAGATTACGAACCGGAAGTGGACGATGCCTCGATCGAAACAGTGCCTGCCGAATTGCGCGGGCGTATTGAGTTTCGAGACCTTGTTTATAGTCATCCAGGTTCACCTAGACCAACGATTGCCGGGGCGACCCTCAACGTCGAACCCGGTGAAACGATTGCGTTCATGGGGCGCGTTGGCTCCGGTAAATCGACGTTACTGAATGCCATCGTCCGCCTCGTTGACACTCCCGGCGGGATGATTTTTTTGGATGGTCACGATATTCGTGATTTTCCTCTACGCCAGCTACGAGAAGCTGTCACGCTTGTCCCGCAAGATCCTTTTTTGTTTTCGATGACGCTTCGCGACAACTTGACCTACGATGATCTAAGCCGTGACGACACCTCGATATGGGATGCCGCGGAGGCGGCCGCGTTTGCCGATCCTTTGCGCCGACAACTTGCCCAGGGACTCGACACCATGGTGGGGGAACGCGGAGTCACGCTTTCGGGAGGTCAGAAGCAACGCGCAACGCTTACCCGTGGAATGGTTCGAGACGCAAAAGTGCTGCTGCTCGATGACTGTTTCTCGAGTGTCGATACGGAAACTGAGGAACGGATTCTACGTGGGCTGCGACGCATGCGGGGTGGCAAAACGACTATGTTGATTTCCCACCGCGTCTCGACGGCGCGGCATGCAGACCGCATTTTCGTTATCGACGCAGGACGATTCGTTGAATCCGGGACGCACGACGAACTGATCGCGCGAGGTGGCTATTACGCGGATCTCGCCGCCGTGCAGAGTAATCAAGATGAAGATCGCGAGCGTAAAGCGAGATTGTTGCGGGATCTCGACAGTGAAATCTCCGCGGTGCCAATGCCGGAGGCGGCGAAGCTGTGAGTGAAAACGCGATTCAGGTACCGGCCCCGGCCCGAAATTACTCTGCGTTTGATGCTGAGCTGACGCATCAGGCCCTCAACGTTCGACTCTTCGTTCGACTGCTCGGATGGATGAAGCCGTACCTGATTACGCTATTCGTCAGCATTGCGTTTGTGGTGGTGGCCGCGCTGGCTCAAGTGCTGATGCCGATCCTGACGAGCGTTGTCATTATCGACACGATCTTGGTGCCAACCGCGGTCGTAAACGACACTCAAGACTACGGACTGCTCGCGTTGGTGGGTTGGATTCAATCAACGTTTGCTTTTGAAGCGCTGACGGCGGCAGGGCTTGTATATGTGGTTGTGCTCGTGGGTCAGTCGTTATTGAGTTTTGCTCATCAGCTTACGCTTTACAGTTGTTCCCTAAAGGCGCTAAGAGATCTTCGCATCGATCTATTTGCCGCACTTGAACGAAAACCCGCCTCCTTTTTTGACCACGTGGGCGTCGGTCGCGTGATGACCCGAGTGACGAACGACGTTGAGAATCTTTTTCAGCTCTTAACGGGCTTCGGCGGTTTAGCCGGTGAATTTGTTCCGTTTTTTGTGGCGCTTTTTGCGATGCTTGCAATCAGTGGATCGTTGACCGGTGTGGTACTCGTAGCGCTGCCTGTGGCGGTGATCGCAACGATCCTCTTTCGCATCGCGATGCGGAAAATCTTTCGATTTATTCGCGACTCCGTATCGGCCCTCAATCAATACATGCAGGAAGATCTCGTTGGGATTGATGTTGTCCAGCTCTCGGGTCGCGAGAATCAAAATATCGAGGAGTACGGAGCGCTAAATCGCGCTAACCGGGGCTATGAGTTCCGTGCGATCAATTACGAGGTCCTCTACGACACCTTTAACATGAGTCTTGGGAGCGTCGTTACCGGCGGCATTGTTTGGTTCGGCGGTGGTCAAGTGATACAGCAAGACATCTCGCTAGGCTCGATGATTCTCTTCACGTCGCTTGTGCAAATGATGATCATGCCGATCGTTTCGTTGGGTCAGCAATTCAATGTTCTGTTTAGGTCGATGGCATCCGGAGAACGCATTTTTCAGGCGTTGGACTGGGACGAGCAATTGCACGAACCCGACGAGCCAACCCTTCTGGAAGGTCGCTTGCGTGGCAAGGTGGAGTTTCGTCATGCGCACTTTGGTTATTACGAAGGAGAAGAGATCCTAAAGGACGTTTCTTTTTCGATTGCGCCTGGAGAGAAACTTGCCATCGTCGGCCCGACGGGTTCGGGTAAAAGCACAATTATTCGATTGCTTGTCCGTTTTTATGATATTGACGACAACATGGTTTTTGTCGATGACGTCGACGTCAACAAGTTACACAGCCGTGATTTGCGTGAACGTGTTGGCGTGGTGCTACAAGATTTCCATATCTTCTCGGGTACCGTGCGCGACAACATCACGCTTAACAATCCCGATATAACGCCGGAAAGAGCTGAATGGGCTGCGCGCTCGGTGAATGCGGACGGCTTCATTCAAGAATTAGCCGATGGCTACGACACCCAGCTTGCTGAGCGAGGACAGAACTTATCGCAAGGACAGCGTCAGCTTCTGGCTTTTGCCAGGGTATTGGCCGCCGATCCCGAGATTCTTGTGTTGGACGAAGCCACGGCAAACATCGATACCTCCACTGAACTGGTTATTCAAGATGCGGTGGCGAAGCTCACGGAAGGTCGAACTTCCATCGTCGTCGCACATCGATTGCAAACGATTCAGGAGTGCGACCGGATATTGGTTCTACACCATGGAGTTGTGGAGGAATTGGGGACGCACGACGAATTGATAGCACAGCGTGGGATTTACTACACGCTGCATGAACTGCAGTTTCAAGACGCCGATGTGGCCCGTGAAGTTACTCGTGAGGATGAAGGCAGCGAGGGCAGGACCACGGATCCGCGTTGGGCAGAGGTACCGGACGACCCGTCTGACACCCCCGACGGAATGTAACTCGAGAAGTCTTCTGGAAGTGACCGAGCGGACCCACTTTTGGCCGTTCAACGTATCGTCTAAGATCTCGCTTCTTTATTAGCAACGGATGCGCTTGAGATGAAAGATTTTGGGGGGAAACTCGCGGTTATAACGGGCGGTGGTACCGGTATGGGTCGGGCGCTCGCGCGTCAGCTGGTGGCGGAGGGCTGTGACGTTGCCACCTGCGACGTACTCGACGACAACCTCGCGGAAACGAGAGCCTTATGTGAACAAGAAGCACCGCAAGGGAGAGTCATTACCACGCACCATTGCGACGTTTCCGATGAAGCCGAGGTGGAACGTTTTCGCGACGCGGTGGTGTCGGATCACGGCACAGATCATATCGACCTACTCTTTAATAACGCCGGCGTCGGAGGCGGTGCGAGCATCGTCGAGGGAGATCGAGAGGATTGGGAACGTACCTTTAATATTTGTTGGTACGGGGTTTATTACAACACCCGGGCGTTCATGCCTCTGTTGGTGGCGAGTCAGGACGCGCATTTGATCAATACCAGCAGTGTTAATGGATTTTGGGCGACGCTAGGCCCTCAAAGTTCGCATACTGCGTACAGTGCGGCCAAATTCGCGGTCAAAGGCTTCTCGGAGGCTCTTATCACGGATTTGGCCAACAATGCACCCCACGTCAAGGTATCGGTCGTCATGCCAGGGCACATTGGAACGTCAATCGCGATTAATTCGGGACGTATTCTCAATGGACGTCAAGCCGATGAACTATCGGATGACGACATCGTGGCGATGCGAAAACGTTGGGCTTCTCTCGGGATGGTCAACGAAGACACCACCGATGAGCAGATTCGGGTGTTGGTGGGTGAAATGGGGCGCCGGTTTCGAGACGATGCACCGACGACGGCCGAGCAAGCAGCTTCCATTATACTGGACGGGGTCCGCGAAGAGCGTTGGCGCATTCTTGTCGGTAACGATGCGCACAGGCTTGACGAACTGGTTCGTGAGGATCCTGAAGGTGCGTACACGCCGGAATTTATGGTCCGACTGCGAGAGACGGGCGAGTGGGGCTTAGGCTGACGCCGCGATCGGGAAACTAAACGCCGAGATGGAATAATTGAGCTGCATTGCCACCCATAACCGCCTGCTTTTGCCGTCGATCTAAGGTCGCCACCGATTCGCGTATCTGCTCGGGTGCATTGAGACTTGAGTCGATGTGCGGGTAATCGGACCCCCAAAGGATGTTGTCGTTACCGACTAGATTCATCATGGCGCCGATGGTCCGTTCCTGGGGTTCCGCAACGAAGTAACAGTTTCGTTGCACGTATTCGCCCGGAGTGAGCGCTAGCGATTTTGGTGACAACTCGTTAAGCAACTCGTCTTTCTCGTTGAGACGATCCATAAGGTACGCGGCCCATCCGCAGCCGGCCTCAACGCTCACGACCTTGAGCTGTGGAAAACGATCGAAGAGCCCATCGAGAATGATCGATGACAAGGCAGGAATCATTTGCCCGGGGGCACCCAGTCCAAAGCCGAAGGTCGGACCGAGCCTAGGTTGCGCGCCGTGCCAACCGGAAAAAGGGACCGCAGCACCGCTAAATCGAACGATCACGTGGAGGCAACCTGGAAGGTCGGCTTCGGCCAACTGAGCCCATAGGCGATCGAAATGTGGGCTGCCGGGACGTTCACCATCCACGACTTCGGGCGGGACGAAAATCCCCTTAAACCCGAGTTTTAGGCACCGGGTGAGCTCCAGCGCCGCGTTCTCGACGTCGCGCCAATTTACAACTGCGATAGGAACAATCCTTCCACAGCCGTCCTGGCTAAATTCGTGCTGCCATGTGTTGTACGCGCGGAAGTAGGCGTTGATCAGATCAAGGTCATCTGTCGGGATCGGCAATATGCCGATAGTCGGGAACACGACGCATGCGTCGACGCTCCACTCGTCCAGCATCGTGAGCCTCGCATGCGTGTCGTAACTCGCCGGTGGGCAGCCGTCCGCATACCGAAAACGGCCTGCGAATATGTCGCGGCGTCGCAAGTTCGCGCCGCCTAAGCCGGCCAGGCCGCCTGGAAGCACAACTTGCTCAGCAATGATCAAGCGCTCGCCGTTGTGATCGTTCTCGATCCGTATTGCGCGATCTTGATACCGAGTTTCCAAATACGTTTGCCAGAGATCCGCTGGCTCCATTACGTGAGAGTCGCAGTCAACTACAAACAAAGTGAATCCTTGGCTTAAGAATTTCTATATTGGGTCCGTCCTCAATGTAAGGGTTGGCGCGAATAAAGCACACGAACACTGACGAATTTTTTTATCCAATACCGCGCACGAACTAAATGAACGATTACCGTCAACATCGACTCGCGTATCGATCGACTGGCAGAACATGCGCAAGACAGCATATTTTTGGAATACAGCAGCTTCCACTGCGAATAAACCTACATTTGAGACCATGTCGACAGAGTCGTAGACGAATATCCGAAAGTATAACCGCGGTTCGACGTCGCCGGTTTGGATTGTTTGTTGCGACTGCGATCGGGGAACGAAGTCGATCTGTTCAATTTCATTTGGAGTGGCATACTGACGTCATGAGAAAAGCGGATTTTGTTTTTGAGAGCGCTTAGGAGAGCCCATGACGCCTGAAGAAATCCTTGCTCGTCCCGCGAAGATACTTTCGCGAAGCGATCGCGAGCGCTACTTCGAGCACGGCTACGTTGGAGCGCCATCTGTTGTGTCGGGAACGTGGCTTGATCGTATCCAATCGTGTTCACAACATTACGTTGACGAGAGTCGCCACGTAAATGACACAGACCAAAGATTCGATCTCGAGCCAGATCACACGGCCGAACAACCGAGAATACGGCGGTTAAATTCACCCGTGGATGCGGATGAACTTTTTTGGGAATTTGCCTCGACGGGGCCCTTTGTGGATATTGCCGAAGACCTGCTTGGACCGGACATCAAGTTCCACCACTCCAAACTCAACTACAAGTGGTCCGGCGGCGGCGAAGAAGTTAAATGGCACCAAGATATTCAGTTTTGGCCGCACACGAACTATGACGTCCTGACCGTGGGTGTGTATTTAGACGATGTTGCTGCCGATATGGCCCCAATGGGTGTCATTCCAGGTAGTCACCAAGGGCCTCTCTACGATTTATACGATCACGATAACGAGTGGACGGGGCACATCCGGAGCGAGGATGTCCCGAACATCGCGGCCGAGACGGCGCGTTACATCGCCGGGCCGTCTGGAACTATCACCGTGCATAACTGTCGCTCAATCCACGGGTCGCCCCCGAATTGGAGTGATTGTCCGAGGCCGTTGCTTCTCTGTGCGTACTCCGCGGGCGACGCTTTGCCGATTACCGACCTCGTTGTACGAGGTCAGCACGGTGACGAGGTCGTAAGAGGCATTCGGTCTCGTTGGGCTCGTTTCGATCCTCGACCTGTTCTGATGCCGCCGGATTGGAGCCGGACCGGCCATAAATCCATCTTTCAACATCAACAAGCGGAACAGACTCAAGGCATGTAGCGGAATGCCCTGAGCGTGTATCCGCGTGACGCTGGATCTAGTCCAATGAGATCACGCGGACGGAATCGTTGTTGCGCACCAACTCGTGGCTACGCTTTCTCTCATACTTTTTGGCGGGCGTATTGATGATGTCCGTCAAGATTCCTGCAGTTGAACCGCGCACGACGTCGGCATCTCGTGCGTCATCGTAGAGCGTCGTGCGTTGCCGAGCTGTACGTCCGGCCGACTCGATCATGTGCTGCATTTCCTCGGGTGAGGTCTCCTGTCCGTGTTGTGTCCCCGCAGCGCGTGAAATGCTCTCGTTCATTAATGTTCCCCCGAGATCGTTACAACCCGCATTGAGCGCAGCGCCGACTCCCTCGTGACCCATTTTCACCCAACTTGCTTGAATGTTGGTGATGTGTGGATGTAGTGCGAGTCGAGCGATGGCGTGTACCAGAATCGTTTCCCGGAATGTCGGTCCACGCCGCGCTTTCCCTTTCAGATACATCGGAGCTTCCATGTGAACGAAGGGTAGGGGCACAAATTCAGTAAATCCGCCTGTTTTCTTCTGTAGATCCCGGACACGGATAAGGTGTCTTGCCCAGTGAATCGGCTCGTCGACGTGGCCATACATAATCGTTGCCGTGGATCTAAATCCGACACGGTGAGCGGTTTCCATGACTTCGAGCCATTGCGCAGTATTGATCTTGTCCGGGCAGATCACGGAGCGTACTTCGTCATCAAGAATTTCGGCGGCCGTTCCGGGGAGCGTATTTAGGCCGGCTTTTTTCAGTTCGGTTAAATAACCTTCAAGGGAATGATTGGATGTAGCTGCTCCTTGCCATACTTCGAGCGGTGAAAAAGCATGTAGATGCATTTCGGGAACTGCTTCTTTGACGGTTTTGACGATATCGATGTAGGTCTGTCCGGTGTATTCAGGGTGGATGCCCCCTTGCATACAGACTTCCGTACCGCCGCGGTCCCAGGCTTCGACCACCCGCCGTTGAATTTCTTCGCCGCTCAAATCGTAGGGTCGTCCCCGTAGATTTTCCGATAACTTCCCTTTGGAAAAAGCGCAGAACTGGCACTTGAAATAACAGATGTTGGTGTAATTGATGTTGCGATTGACGACAAAGGAAACGGTATTTCCGTTGATTTCGTCTCGTAATTGGTTTGCCGACTGGACCACAGCATTGAAGTCGTCGCCCCGGGCTTGAATAAGGCGGACGATTTCCCGCTCGTCAAGGTCATTTCCGTTACCAATCCCTTTCAAAATGGCCGCGATGTCGGTGGACACTACAGAGGGTTCTTGGGTAATGCGTGTGAGTACCTCGGCGGGTGGAGGCGAGGTGTCGCCTGGACACCAGGGGTCGATCCGCGGAAATCCCTCACCGTCGATGCGGTCAAGGACGCTTGCTACCATCGAATCGTCAACCCACGTTGCCGCATCAATCGCGTAATTCGGATAGATAGTGAGGCGCTCATGCAGGTGCTTGCCGGCCAGCGCAGTCTCGCGCGATAGCTCGTCGAGCTGAGGCCACGGCGCTTCCGGATTAACAAAATCTGGAGTGACGGGTGAAACGCCGCCCCAATCGTTGATACCAGCATCGACGATTTGTGGTAAGACCCCCGGACTTAGGTTTGGGGGCGCTTGGATACTCATTGAGGCCCCAAAGAGTATGCGGGTCACGGCGATGGTCCACAGTAGGTCGTCGAGATCAGGTTCGGGCGCCAGGCGCATCTTCGTGCCTGGTTTTGCGCGGAAATTTTGCACGATAATTTCTTGAACGTGACCAAATTCCCGATGAATGTCCCGTATCGCCAGAAGCGATTCAATGCGTTCGCGACGAGTCTCACCGATGCCAATAAGAATCCCGGTTGTGAAAGGCACGCGTGCCGCGCCAGCGTCCCGAAGGGTTTGCAGCCGCACCGCCGGTATCTTGTCGGGCGAACCGTGGTGCGGCATTCCTTTTTTGGTCAAACGTTCCGATGCGGACTCAAGCATGATGCCCATTGACGGGGACACTGGCCGTAATGTTTGGATCTCACTGGGAGTCATGTTGCCAGGATTAAGGTGGGGTAGTAATCCCGTTTCTTCATAGACGGCGCGGGCCGCATGGGCTAGGTAATCGAGCGTTGATTGATAACCATTTTCGGCGAGCCATTCGCGCGCGACACGGTAGCGTAACTCCGGTTTTTCGCCGAGGGTGAACAGGGCTTCTTTGCACCCGAGATTCGCACCCTGCTTGGCGACATCCAGAACCTGAGGGATCTCCATGAATGGGTGATCCAGTTTTTTTGGCGTCTGTGCAAAGGTGCAGTAGTGGCACACATCACGGCAAAGGTGAGTCAGCGGGATAAATACCTTCTTCGAATATGTGACAACGTTACGAAAGCCTTGATCGCGCAGGACTGAGGCAACACGAGCGAGAGCCCTTGTATCGGTAAAATCGGCGAAGGCTAACGCTTCGTTCATGCTTGGGGTTGCCCCAGCGAGCGCCTTGTCTAAAATAACTTGGACCACTACTTTATTACTCATTTCCGCGATCGTGAGCGGGGAATCTATTATCGTTAGCGAATAGCCGAGATGCTATACCACTTTTCTTTAAGAAACGTAGGGTGGCGATATCGCGGTCTTTCCGAGCGAGTTCAATCAGTTCGTTGATCGTATCGATATCCAGACTGAATCCGGGTAGCCGGAGAACTCGCGGTTGATAACCGGCTTGGGTGGCTTCCCGTCGATGCGGCTTGAAACTTTTCCCGTCAAACAAGTACCGAAACGCATTCGGAGGGCTTGATAGTAGGCCGTTGGTTCCGACGTCGTTTCGATCGGGAATTATCGTTACGTCAAGATGATTCTTAATCGCGGTGTCGATTTCTTCGCTAGTGATGAGCGGTACATCACCGGGAACGAAGAACGTGCCAGTCGCGCCATACGTGTTAACGACGTGGTGGCCGGCCTCGACGACAGCACCGGAAAGATCGTCAGCCCGATCGGCGTACAGTTCCACCTCGTGCCGACGTGCAAATCCGCCGGCCTCGGACGCTCGGGATACGACCACGACGCCTTTTAGAAGCTGGGAATTTGTGAGGGCATAAAGGACATCGTCGAGCATGTTAATCACAAGCTCATGTCGCTCATCGGCCGAAAGATGGCTGGCTAAGCGGCCTTTCGCTGCAACCGAACCTTTGAATGGCACCACAGCCCACATTTTCGTCAGGAAATCTTTTCGATGAATTCCACGACCGCGTGGGCGAGTGCCACACGATCGTCCAAAGTTACCATGACTGTGGGCCGCACGTCCGTCGACAACCCAAGATCCTGAACGCTACTTTTTTCGCTGCGGTCCGCTTCGTCAAGCACGAAACCTGTGATGATGTCGTTATAGTGCTTTGCCACCTCAATGGCAGTGCTCGGAACATTGAGTTCTTTCATCATTTTGGCAGTTGGACCCTTGATAGCTTTCCCTCCCACGATAGGCGATATGGCAACCACGGGTATTTCCGACTGTTGTATCGCTTTTTTCATTCCGGGGATCGCGAGGATCGGGTCGACGGATACAAACGGGTTAGAAGGACAGATAATGACGCCGTCGACCTCGTTGAATTTGATGGCGGGATTTACTCGTGCGTCGGCGACACCTCGGAATTCAAACCCAGAAACGCTGGGTTTGCAGCGATCGCGGACGAAGTAATGCTGAAACAGGAGGGCGCCGTTGGATGTATTGACGAAGGTCTGCACTGGGTCGTCGCTCATTGGTAGGATTTCGTGACGTATTCCGAGCTTGGTGGCGATTTCGCGCGTGGTTTCTGTAAGAGTTAAGCCTGCGGCGAGTCGCTCACGACGATAAACGTGCAGTGCAAGATCCCGATCACCGAGGCGAAACCAAGTCGGCTCGTCAAGGTCCTTGAGTGCGTCCATAAAGTGCCAACTTTCGTTTTGAGTGCCCCAGCCAGTGTCCTGGTTGGATTTCCCGGCGAGCGTATAGGTCAACGTATCGACGTCCGGTGAAATATGGAAACCGAGATGGTTGAAGTCGTCGCCGGTATTTACCACAAAAGCCAGTTCATCGGCTCCGACTACATGTGATAAACCGAGTGCTAACTTGGCACCACCGACGCCGCCAGTGAACGCCAGATATTTCAAAGAAATAGGTCCTCTTCGATGGGTCGGTTGATCATCGCTGCGGTTTGGTCACTGGGTTCGTAATCAAATCCGCGAACGATGGCTACAGGGATTTGCTCCGTTGTCTCACCCATGATTAATGTCGCAGCCGTTGCAATGCTGTCTGCTCGGTTAATGAGCGTTACTTTTAATTCGCGGCCGTATAGGTCGGTTCCACCGCGATGATCGTCGAGCACGGTAAATCCTGAAGCGCCAATCGCAATACCGGTCGTTCCTAGGCGCCAAGGTCGATTGCCAGAATCTGAGATAAGGACGCCGATCTCTTTGCCCAAGCGATGGCGAATTGCATCGCGAAGGCTCTTGGCACTGGCGTCAGGGTCGAGGGGTAAGAGCAGGGCTGCGTCACCGTCAGCATGGTCAATGTTCGATTGATCGACGCCCGCGTGAGCACCAACGTGTCCGAGTCGATGCCGCATAATCATTACGCCGGGTTTGTGACGGACGACGGCTTCCGATTCGCGCAGGATAACTTCCACGAGGCGTGGGTCCTTCTCGGTTTCAGTGGCGAGATTAATGGCCTCCTCCGAGGGTGTGACGGAGGCGAGCGATACTAGGCGACCTTCCGCCTTAGAAACGATCTTTTGAGCGATGACGACCACGTCGCCGTCTTCAAGAGGCTGTCGATTGTCGCGAAGTTGGTTTGTTATCAGGTGTGCCAGGTCGTCGCCCTCGTGGATCATAGGGAGTCCTTTGACCGGTAGCACGCGCATTTCCATGAATCTAGTGCTCCGATTGCCCGACGATTTGAAGACCGGAATGCGCAATGTCGTGACGCCGATTGATTTGGATCAGGACGCTGGTCAAGGCCTCGGCCGCGGCTGAGTTTTCGATGGGCCCGGCGTGCCATCCTGTCATTCCCGCTTGTTGCGCTAGTTGAATCACTTTGTCTCGAGCCGAACGTTTATTCCCGGCCACAAGGACATCGCACTCGATCGTGACGTCCTCTTTCAGCAAGTGCGCCGCCACGTTTTGGAACGCGGTCACGACGTGGACATCGTCACCGAGGAAGTCTTGTGCTCGTTTACCCGCGCTGCCTTCTGGCGGGAGCTGTACCGTACCCACTTTGGGCGGTACCAGGGGTACAGTCACATCGATCAATATTTTGCCAAAAAGGCCAGACTTAACCGTTTCCAGAGTCGATATCTGATGTTCCGCCGGTACCGTGAGCACGACGATATCGCCCTCGGCTGCTGCATCCGCATTCTCCATGGCGGCGGCGGGTGTCGTAGGACTGATCTTTTCAAGGTCGGCAACAGCAGCCTGTGCTTTCGTCAAGGTGCGTGAGCCGATTACAATTTTGTAACCTGCTTTCGACCAACGAATAGCAAGGCCGGTCCCGAGATCACCTGTACCTCCGAGGATCGCGATGGTTTCGTCTGCCAACGTAATTACCCTAGTTGAGAAAGCGCGGGATTATCTTCTTTTTCGCTTTGTTGATGCTAGACCCATGCGCATATACGAGTGATACCCGAGTGTTAGTCGAGACATGGATGTTGAAAAGTCTTGAATCAGTCTGAATCACACGACAGGATGACGGTTCACACAATACAAGGGGGCGGTATGCAAATTGGTGTCATGATCGGCGCGGACGGGGCCGCTAATACCATTGACGGCGTGGTGAACTTCGCACAGAACGTCGAAGCGAAGGGACTACATAACGTTTGGATGGCCAATATTTTTGGTTTCGACGCAATATCGACTCTATCGATTGTGGGCCGAGAAACGCAGCGGATCGGTCTGGGGACGGCGGTTACGCCAACGTATCCCCGCCACCCAACGGCGCTTGCGCAACAGGCGATGACGGCCGCAGCGGCGACGGGGAATCGTTTCACGTTAGGTATTGGTCTTTCGCACAAAATCGTCATAGAGAACATGCTTGGATTTTCCTACGATCGTCCCGCCGCTCATATGCGCGAATACCTCGAGGTACTTATGCCGCTGTTGTCGGGGGAGTCCGTCACCCATCAAGGTGAGCAATACAATGTGGGTGGATTGCAATTATCGATCCCCGGGGCAGACCCGGTGCCGACGGTGGTCGCTGCGTTAGGACCGTTGATGCTCAAGATCGCTGGCGAACATACTGACGGGACCAATACCTGGATGGTTGGTCCTAAAACCATGGAAAATCACATCGTTGCCCGGATCAGCCGAGCGGCTGACGAGGCCGGGCGTCCTTCGCCGCGAGTGGTGGGGGGTGTACCCGTCATTCTCACGCGTAAGGTTGAAGAGGCACGACAGCGTATTGCAGGCGGATTGGCGATGTACGGGCAGTTGCCATCTTATCGAGCGATGCTCGACCGGGAAGGGGTCGACGGTCCTGCCGACATCGCCATCGTGGGTGATGAGAACGCGCTCCGTGGTGAGATCGACCGCTACCGGAACGCTGGCGTCACGGATTTCAACGCTGCAATCATGGGAGTGGAGGAGGGCGCCTTTGACCGTACTTTGGACTTTCTAGCTAGCATGGTGTGAACAGGAACCCGAATGGTTAATCGGGCTAACTAGGCGGTAGCTCGTCGCGGTATTTACGGCCTCTGTAGTTGGGGTCGAACAGGGCCTTTGGATGCCGTCCGTTAACGGAACCCTTAAATCCGGGATCGATGACGCTATAACCCAATAACGCTTGGATTCTGGGGCTAAATAAAGCTGCTGTTGCCGGAGGGACCGCGAGCGACATGTTTTCGAGCTGTCTCATGTTCGGATCGCAATATTGGATCGTGATACCGAGTCGATGTTGGGCGGATCGGTTGGCGCCCCCGCGGTGGAACAGATTACCGGCGAAAATTAGAACCGCGCCTGCGGGCATATTGATCGCCGTGCTCCCGCGTTCTTGAGGTTTGCGATCTTCCGACCAGTGGTGACTCCCAGGGATGACTTCGGTCGCCCCGTTGTCGGAGGTGAAATCATCCAACGCCCACATCGTACTGACCCCTAGCATGGCACGTGGTTGAGGAATAGGGAGCGCGTTTCCGCCGTCGTCGATATGAAAACGTTGGGAGGTTTCGCCTGGATGTAAATTGATGGCGAGAGCAGCCGAAAGAAGATGGTTCTTTGGGAGCAGTGAATCGACGATCGCCAGAGTTTCTCGGTGCTCTACCATGGCGGCGATTTCGGGCACTTTTGCGAGCAGTGCGTAGACGCGCTCGGATCGAATCCCCTCAAAATCGTTTCGACCCATCCGAGTGCCTTGAAGCCATGGATCGAGTCCGAGGCGAATTGCAGATCTTACTTCTGGCGCCAAGGCGTCTTTAATGACTGTAAACCCGTCGCGACGGATGTTGTCGAGGGCTGTCTCGGTGAAGTTCTTCGGGTTCATATCCAGATCCTATGCTAACGTGCGGCGTTTTTCTAAGAAGGAACGAGGGTGAGAAATCTCAAGGACAAACTCGCGTGGATTACCGGTGCCGGTACCGGGATTGGCGAGGGATCAGCTAAGGCGTTGGCGCGGCACGGCATGCGGGTGGTGTTGTCGGGACGGCGGCGTGAAATGCTCGAAGCTGTTGCGGAAGGAATTGAGGGCGACGTTGTTGTTGAGCCATTAGACGTGGCGGATCGCGATGCCGTGAATGACGTTGCCTCTCGGGTTTTGGCTCAACACGGGCCTATTGATACGCTCGTCCTTAGCGCGGGGATCAACGTCAAGAAACGTAATTGGCACAACGTTTCACTGGATGATTGGGACGATGTCATACGCATCGACTTGGATGGTGCGTTTTACTGTGCCAAGGCCGTCTTGCCAAGCATGATTGATAACGGTGGTGGGCTAATCGTCAATATTTCTTCTTGGGCCGGTCGTCAGGTCAGCATTGTCACGGGACCTGCATACACGGCTGCTAAACACGCGATGAACGCGATGAACGAAAGTTTGAACATGGAGGCAGGGCTCTACGGCGTGCGCGCTTGCGCGATTTGTCCAGGTGAGGTCGCGACGCCGATTCTCGATAACCGACCGATACCCGTAAGCGACGAAGATAGGGCGCAAATGGTCCAGTCCGATGATTGCGGGGACGTGGTGGCGTTTATTGCTCAACTCCCGGTGCACGTGTGCATCAACGAGTTAACGATCAGTCCAACGTGGAATAGGGGCTACGTCGCACAAGCACAGCGTATGCTGCAGTCGACCGAAGAGCCTCAAAAGGCGTGACGGGGCTAATTGAGCGCAGCGACGCTGGGAAGAACTTTTTCCACCAGTAGTCGCGTTTGGTCGAGCATGTCTTCGGTCCCTGATGCGATGGGACGCAATACGAATTTGTGGACTCCCGCTTGCCGAAATTCATCGAGCAGTGCCATGATTTCCGGGGCGCCGCCGATAGCCGTGTACTTGGACGGATCCTGGCCCATACGTCCAGAGAGAACTTTGTTGTAGCGCGCAATGATCGGCTCCTCCGATGAACCAAACCGAAATCCAAAGCCAGCGCCAAAATGATCCTCATCAATCGTGCGTCCGATAGCGATGGCCTTTTCCTTGATGGCTTTGATGACGGGGGCTACCTGATCGGCCGATTCGATGCCAGCTTGCCAACCCGTTCCCCAACGCGCGGTGCGTTCGATGGCTTTGAGCGAGGAGCCACCAACCCATAGTGGTAGTGGTTTCTGGACGGGTCTCGGAGTGATCGAAGCTCCGTCCAGTTGGTAGCACTCGCCAGCGAACGACACGCTTTCCTCGGACCAGAGCCGCGAAAGGATCACCAAGCCTTCGTCCATCCTTTTCCCGCGGCCCGCAGTGGGTGTGCCTGTTGCAACGTAATCCCGTGACCGGCTACTGCCGATTCCGAAAGCGGGCAACAATCTGCCGTCTGAAAGAACGTCGATCGTCGCGCACTGCTTTGCAGTGAGTACCGGATCGCGAAGGCCTAGACTCGCGACATTCATTCCGAACTTGATTCGTTTGGTCCTGCCTGCCAACGCGGCCATAACGCTCATGCATTCGAGGTTGGCGTCGGTACTGATGATTCGATCAGACTGCCAGATCGAATCAACGCCGCTAGAATCGCAAAGGTCGATCCACTTCCAAAAACCCTTGGTGTCATCAAAATTAAAGTTTGCGATACCAATTCCAGCACTAATGGTCATAGCCGAACTCCTTTTTCTTGAGGGTCCATCGCATCGCGCAGTTGATCCCCTGCGACATTCAAAACCAGCAGCGTTACAGCTAAAAACGTAGCGGGGAAAATGAGTTGCCATGGAGCGTGCAATCGAGTCGCACCGTCGGCGATAAGCACGCCCCAGCTAGTCTGCGGTTCTTGAATACCGAGCCCTAGAAAGCTAATGAAACTTTCTGCAATGATGACCCCAGGGATTGTAAGCGTTGCATAAACTAATGCGGGGCCCATTACGTTGGGGACGACGTGTCTTGTCACGATCCACGGGTCAGGCACACCCAATGCTTTTGCAGCTTCGATGTACATGGCGTTTTTTACGACGAGCGTCTGTCCCCGGACGATTCGTGCAAGGTCTAACCAAGACACTGCACCGATCGCGATGAAAAGTAGATATAGATTACGACCGAAGAAAACGACCAAAAGGATCACCAAGAACATAAAAGGCAGACCGTAAAGACCGTCGACGATCCGCATCATAACTTGGTCTACGCGCCCACCTGCATAGCCAGCAATTGCGCCCCAGGGCAATCCAATGGCGAAGCTCACGAGGGTGGCTAAAAGGGCAATTGTTAAACTAACTCGCCCACCGGCCATCGTCCGGACAAGAAGATCGCGGCCTGAACCATCGGTTCCGAACCAATGCATGAGCGAAGGGGGCGTGTCGATGGCATTCCAATCGATATGCTCTTCTCCCCATGGACTTAACCAGGGCCCCAGGAACAAAGCGATGGCAAGCAGAAGTATGTACACAATGGATGTTCGATAACCTCGACGCATCGATGACCAACGCGAGTCAATCATTCGACACCACCATTTCGCTGCGGACTCTGGGATCGAGTCGTCCGTAGAGAAGATCGACCAGAAGGTTTAACACGAGGATTAAAGCGGCGTACACCAGGACCGTACCCATCACGAGCGTGTAGTCACGGTTGATCGCACCCTGAACGAAATAGCGCCCGAGGCCTGGTAACGAAAAGACTTCTTCGACGACCATCGAGCCGGCTAACAAAGCTGCTGCCGCAGGTCCGCTGTAGGAAAGCACCGGCACGATGGCGCTCGGTAACACATGTTGAAAAATGAGCCGGCGGCGAGACAAGCCTTTTGATCGCGCTGTTGTTACGTGTGGCAGTCCGAGGGCTTCGAGGCAACCGATACGCGATAACCGGGCAAAGGCTGCGATGTAAGGGAGCGACAACGCAATGGTTGGTAATACGTAGTGCTGCGGACCGGTGTGCCCGCCGGCGGGTAACCAGGCCAAACCAACAGCGAAAACGAGGACTAGAACGGGAGCAACGATTAGCGGTGGGAAAGCAAGACCCAAGGTGGCGAGTCCGGAGAGAAGTCGGTCTCGAAAGGTGTTGTGACCGAGAGCCGCGAGAGTCCCGAGCAACGTGCCGAACAGGAGTGAAAGTAAAAACGCAGAAATTCCAACCCCAAGACTGATGGGTAATCCTGCCCTTATGAGCTCGTTGACCGTGAAGTCTTTTTGTTTAAACGATGGACCTAAATCACCACCACCGACCATGCGTAAGTAGCGCCAATATTGAACCGGAAGTGGTTCGTCCAAATGGTAGGAAGCCAATAAGTTTTTTTCGATGGCGGGAGGTAGGCGTCGTTCGCCATCAAATGGGCCGCCGGGCGCCGCACGGATCAGGAAAAACGCCGCACTGACGACGAGCCACAAGGTGACTAGGGCAAAGGCAAGTCGGCGAAAGATGAATCGGGTCACGGAACGTTATTTCCAATGAAGGTAGCGAGCCCCGTGAACGTTCCGGGGGTTAATGTGCCAGCCGAGGAGGTGGGGATGGACCAGGCTACGTATCATGACCGAGTACAGTGGAATGACACCGAAATCCCGTAAACCTTCAATTTCGGCGCCCTTGAGTAACGTTATCCTCGTTTCAAGGTCAGCGGTGCGTTTGGCTTGGCGCATGAGTCGATCGTACTTAGGAGACATATAACGCCCATAGTTCACGTCCCCTATGTCGGACATGAGCAATTCAAGGTAGTGCTCGGGATTGTTTTCACCAAACCAACCCGCATGGGCAACCTGGAAGCTGCCCTGCCGAAGATCGGCGAAGTGTACGTTGAGCTCCGCGTGGTGCAAGCTTGTTTGGACGCCCACCGATCGCCACATCGACGCGATCGCGATTAGGATTCGTTTGTTCTCGTCCCCGGTAAAGTAACGAAGGGTGAGTTTCAGCGGATTGTCTTGAGCGAAACCTGCGGCGCGAAGCAGATCGCGTGCGAGCGCCCTGTCGGGAAGCTGGGTCGTTGCGGTTGGATAATTCGTCACCATTGAGGGTACGAGCCCGTAGCTAACTAGCTCGCCGCTTTTCAAGACCTTTTCGGTGAGAATGCGTCGGTCTATCGCGAGCGCGAGCGCCTTACGAACGCGCGCGTCATTGAACGGAGGTTCCGATACGTTAAACACCAGGTACATGATGGAAAGTAGCGGGGATACGCGGACGTGGTCGGCCATATGTTGTCGCAACCAACGAAGTTCGCCAGCAGGGAATTCGAGGATCGCGTCGAGTTCACCGGCCCGATAACGGTTAAGTGCCGTCGTGGCGTTTTGAACGGGGATATAACGAACCCCAGGAAGGGCTACGTTAAATGCGTCATAAAAATGTTGATTCTTAGCCAGCTCGACGAATCCTTGCGGACGCCAATCCGCAAGGATAAACGCGCCGTTGGTGACCATGTTTCCGGGTTTTACCCAGGCGTCACCGTGCGCTGCGATTGCGTGAGGTGGCACGGGATAAGCTGTGGGGTAGAGCAAACGCTCGGCAAAAAAAGGAAAAGGTTTTTCTAATTCGATTGCAAGGCGATGCATGGTCAGAGCCGTAACGCCCAATGAGTTGAGCGGCGCGTTGCCCGAATTAATGGCTTCGGCGTTTTTGATCGGGTACATAAAAAAAGCGAGACTTGAGGCAGTCTCGGGGTTCAGCAGACGTCGGTACGAAAAGACGAAGTCTTCGGCGGTGACGGGTTCACCGTCGCTCCATCGCGCGTTGGGCCGCAGTTCGAACGTCCAAGTCAAACCGTCGGGCGAAACGTTCCACGAAATTGCCGCGCCTGGAACGATGTGGCCAGCCGAGTTCATGGTCGTTAGTCCGAGGTATAGGTCATTGAGGATGGTCTCCTCAAGCCTCAAGTTGTATCGATGTGGGTCTAGGGTCGCAGGTTCGCCCGTGTTCCCGATACGAATGAAATCGGCTAGGCCGTTTACGCAACACCACAAAGCCGATAAAAGCAAAAAGACGCGCATCGGGGATACGATACGCAATGGTCGAGTGGCAAGCAAAACGGCACAATGCGTATACGCTGAGCTAAATTGAGTAACTTAGTGCCGCAACAGAGGCTTCTGGTAGTCGGTGCGCGTGGGTTGGTTGGTCAGGGTGTCCTTGAGGCGTACGAGGGGGACGCTGAATGGTCTGTCACCGCATTGTCGCGCCGCCCATTGGATTTTCCCACCGATGCGACGCACGTGTCAGTGGATCTAACAGACAGGATCCAGACGTTCGAGACGGTAGGATTCTTGGGTGCGTATACGCATGTCGTGTATGCCGCTTTACACGAGAAAGAGGATTTGATTGCCGGTTGGCGTGACGCAGAACAAATCGAAACCAACCTCGGGATGCTTCGAAATTTACTTGACGCAGTCGAACCGTCAGAACATCTGACGTTATTACAAGGTACAAAGGCATACGGTGCCCACCTGGGGCCGATGTTGAATCCAGGGAAGGAATGGCACGATCGACCTTCGGGGCCTAATTTCTATTGGCCGCAAGAGGATTTGGTTCGAGAACGGGCTAGTGCAGGTGGGTGGCGCTATACCGTGCTGCGACCCCAGATCGTTTGTGGTCTGGCGTTGGGAAGCCCGATGAACATGACGTTGGCTATCGGCGTATTTGCTGCGGTATCCAAAGCCTTGGGCGAACCCTTGTGTTTTCCTGGTGGCGCCGCATTCGTCACTCAGGCGACCGATGCGCGCTTGCTTGGTCGTGCGGTGCGATGGTTTGGAGACCAGTGCGGCAGTGACAACGAGACGTACAACATCACCAACGGCGATGAATTAATTTGGCGATCCGTATGGCCGTCCATTGCCGATTCTTTCGAGATGGAAGTCGGCGATGATCGCCCGACTTCCATCACTGAAAAGATGTCTAACGTGGCGCCGGTATGGAACGAACTGGTTCGACGACACGGATTAATGCCTTACTCGATGGATCAGCTTGTTGGAAATTCCTGGCAGTTCGCGGATGCCGTCTTCGGACTAAAGGGAGGCCAGAATACGCTCCTTTCAACGATTAAGGCGCGAAAACGCGGCTTCGTCGACTGCATCGACACCGAAGATATGTTCCGGGACCAGTTCGCAGCACTCCAGAGAGCACGGATACTGCCAATTTGACTTTGCTGGTTGCAGATATAGGCGGTACCCGGGCGCGGTTCGCGCTTTATGGTCAAGGTCATGCACCAACTTTTCGCGAATTTCCCACTGCCGAATTCGACGGAGCGAGTGCTGCGACCGTCGTGTCTCGGGTACTGGAGGTCCTGGGGGTCAGGGACATCGCCGCGATTTGTTTCGCTGTTGCTGGGCCCGTTATCGACGGCAGAGCAACGATGACGAATGTGAATTTGAGCTTCGACGAACTCGAGATTTCGAACGAGCTGGGTATACCCGTGGCGGTCATTAACGATCTGGTGGCACTCGGTCATGCGCTCAATGCGGACCCGGCCAGAGCCGTGGAAAGGATAGGGGGACCAGGCGCGATTCGTTCTGACGAAACGCGAGCGATCGTTTGTGCTGGTACTGGTCTTGGTATGGCCATTCTTCCATCCCTCGCGAACGGTTACGGTGTAGTACCCTCAGAAGGGGGTCACGCCCGGGTAGCAACCATCGACGCCTACGAACGCGAGCTGGTGGATGCGGCAGAGCAAGAACTAGATGTTCGTGCGATCACCTGGGAACACTTCTTATCCGGCCCTGGACTCGTCAACCTATATCGCGCCGTCGCGGCATTGTGGGGAACGAAAGCCGAATTGCTCGGACCGAATGAGATTAGCGAACTCGGTATATCGATCAGCGATCCGGTCTGTCACCGAACCCTGGAGACTTTCTGTGCATTCCTTGGCACTGCGTGCGGCTCTCTGGCACTAACGGTTCACGCGTTTGGGGGCGTATACGTGGGCGGAACCGTTGTAGAAGCTGTGGCGCCGATGTTCGAGGATAGTAGCTTTCGCCGTCGCTTTGTGGATACAGGGATCCAAGCCGAAGTACTTCAATCCGTTCCAACGGTATTGTTTGCCGAAGATTCGCTTGGGCTCCGAGGGGCGGCTAAATATGCGCTGCGTGTATTTTCTTCTGTTGAGAGACTCGACGTCGATTCGAGTCTTTAGGGGCCGTCGTACAGGTAGTCCCTTGTCGTTGGCACAGATGCATTGTTAATACTTAGCTGAAGCTGGTAGACGACCAGGCTTTCAACCTCGAAGGCGGTTTGACACATAAGCAGGTAAAACTCCCAGATTCGGCAAAATCGTTCGCCTTTATCGCGTGCAAATTCAGACCGAACTGCCTGAAACCGACGATTCCATTCCATCAACGTCAACGCGTAGTGCTGTCGCCATACCTCGATATCAGCGAAGACAAGTGGACTGCGTTCAATCGCTGTAGTGATCTCGGAGATTGCGGGGATGTAACCGCCTGGGAATATGTGTCGGCGTATCCATGGATTGGTCGCCGAGGGCCGATCCATGTGACCGATCGTATGAATCATCGCGATCCCGTCCTTAGAGAGGAGATTGCCAACCTTGTTGAAATAACCGTCGAAATTCCGTAGACCCACGTGTTCGAACATGCCGACGGAGACAACGGCATCGTATTCCCCCTGGTGGTTTCGATAATCTTCGAGACGGAATTCGACTTGGTTGTCTAACCCGCGCTGAATGGCATGCTGTTTGGCCACACCAAGTTGCTCGTTTGACAACGTAAGTCCGGTGACTTGAACGTCTTCTTGTTCAGCAAGGTATAGCCCGAGACTTCCCCAGCCCGAGCCGATATCGAGGACCTTCTGACCGGGCTTGAGACATAGTTTTTTTCGAATGTGCTCGCATTTCGCGGACTGAGCGGCTTCAAGGGTTTGTTCCGGAGTACGAAAGTAAGCACAGGAGTAGTGCATGTCTTGATCCAAGAACGCGCGAAAAAGAGATTCGTCAAGGTCGTAATGATGACTCACGTTCCGCATGCTCGCGTGGAGATTGTTCCACGTTTGCAGAATTGCCGCGTAGGCAGCCATGGACCCTCGCCGAACTAATTCATCCTCGAAGTTGGTTCGCAGGATGGTAAGCAGCTGAGCAAGCTTTCCATCCTCGACATCCCAGCCTTGTTCGATATAGGTTTCGCCGAGGTTAAGGAGCGGATTACGAGCGATCTTAGACAGGACCCGCGTGTCATTAATCCTCCACACGACAGACGCTGGGCCATCACCGAACACCTGCTCATCGCCGTTCGGGTAAACGAGTTTGAACGCCCCATGTTTGATGTTTTCGCGAATAAACCTGTCGTACATCCGCGTGTTCTATCATGCTTCCGCGTGATCCGCCTAATGTCGTCAGCGTGCACGGTCTAATGAGAATATCCTATTCTTATCGCAACTGGCTCGAGACAAAATGCGGGTTCGATAACGTGCAGGGTCCCGAACCCTAGCGATTGGGGTAGCGGGATTTAGCAACGAGGGTGTATACGAATGAAAGTTAGCATCGGGGTAGGCAGTGCGGCGTCAGGGCAAGAACGCGACTTTGATCGTCAAGTCGATTATGTCGTGGAAGCTGAAAAGTTAGGCGTAGACGCCGTGTGGTCGGCGGAGGCATGGGGGCAGGATGCCGTTGCACCGCTCGCGTACCTCGCCGCGAAAACTGATCGCATCAAACTTGGTACCGGGATTATGCAAATTAGTGCGAGAACCCCGTCAATGACTGCCATGACTGCATTGACGATGGCTGCGCTTTCAAACGACCGTTTTTTACTCGGTCTCGGTGTTTCGGGACCGCAAGTGGTTGAGGGCCTTCAAGGCCGTTCATTTGAGGGTCCGTTGACGCGATTACGTGAAACGATCGAAATCATTCGCCTCGCATTTCAAGGAGAAAAGCTCGCATACGAAGGTAAATACCATACCTTGCCGCTTCCAGGCGGCGAAGGTAAAGCACTGCGTTTAGCGCAGCCTGGCAACCAAGAAATACCCATCTACCTTGCCACGCTTGGGCCGCGGGCTTTGGAATTGACAGGTGAACTAGCCGATGGTTGGTTAGGGACTTCGTTCACTCCGTCCTATGCGAATGCCCATCTAGACTTTATTTCGCGAGGGGCTGAAGCTCACGGACGTTCGCTGGTTGATATCGATATTCAAGCTGGAGGCACCGTGGCTTTTGAAGCGGATATGGCAGGCGTGATGGGTTCTCTCAAAGCCGGCATGGCATTTACGCTGGGGGCTATGGGGTCAGCTAAAACGAATTTCTATAACGACGCGTACAAGCGGGGCGGATGGGAGGACGCGGCAAACGAGGTGCAAGGGTTGTGGGTGGCAGGTCGTCGCGATGAGGCCATCGCAAAGGTACCGGAGGAAATGGTTCTACAATCGAACTTAGTGGGTGACAAAAAGGCAATACGAGAAAGGCTCCAGGCATACAAACGCGCGGGCGTTTCCACGCTGAGGGTTCAACCGGCGGGCCAGAATTTGGATGACCGACTCAAAACGTTGGGTGAGACGCTAGATCTAATAGACGACCTCGATTGATAATCGACATGGCGCATGCAAGATAAAGTAAAGATCCAGTTGGCGTACGGACTGTATTTGGGGGTGGTCACCGCTATTGTTGGCCTCGCTCTTGCGTACACCCAACGGAATCGAGGAAACCCCTTCGTCGCGTCGCACTGTCGTTTCCAGATCAGGACTTTTTGGATCGGTGTTTTGTATGTGGGATTGTCGGCGCTTTTAGTTGGGCTGCTTCCGGGAGGCATTTACTTGTTACTTTTTCCAGCTTTCTGGTGGTTTATCCGATGTGTCAAAGGAATATTGGGTACCGTTAACGACGAATCCGTTCAAAATGAAGAGACGTGGCTTTTCTAGCACGTCGCTATTCGATTAAACCGGAATTTCAGACCTGCGATCGACCTCGGCGTAGAATTTCGTGGCGTCGTGCTGCGATTTTCTCCGATTTTACGTGGTTTTCGGAATGGGATTCGTTCGCGACCGCTTCAACGTTGAGTCCCTCGGCGAGCGTCGTATTCCAGCCTCTATCCATAATGTCGAGCATCGCTTCGCGCGTAGTACGGTCGGTACTGAGAATATCCTGGGCCAGCGCGCGCGCGCTCGGGAGGAGGTCGTCAGGATCGACAACCCGATTGACAAGACCCCAGTTGTACGCTGTTTGCGCGTCGAGAAAATTGCCGGAGAGCGAAAGCTCTTTGGCCCGGTTAATGCCCACCAGTCTCGGTAACCGTTGAGATAGTCCCCATCCCGGAACGACGCCCACTCTGGCGTGTGTATCGGCGAAGAGGGCCTCGGTGGAGGCAATGAGAATATCGCACATCAAGGCGAGCTCGAAACCGCCAGTGATCGCAAATCCATTGATAGCTCCGATGAGGGGTACTTTCAAGAAGTCCACGGCATCGCTTAGATCGATCACGGACGTTTCCGTCGTTTTGTTACCCGAGCTCGTTTCGCCGCCCAATTCTTTAAGATCGAGACCCGCGGTAAAGGCTCTTCCCGCTCCAGTCAGAATGACGATTTCGCAGGAACGGTCGTTGGCCAGGTTGCGGAACGTGGCGGTAAGTTCGGCGCGAAGATCAAAGGAAAGAGCGTTCATGACCTCGGGTCGATTGAGCGTGACTTCCGCGATGGAACCGTCACGAGCGCAAAGTACAAGATCACTCGTCATCGGAGTACTTCGATCGATGCCATGTGTTTGACAATCATTCCGACGAGTTCGGGGATGACTGGCTCAGAAAGGTCGTGACCGAGCTTTGGGATGATTTCTAAGTGCCCGTTACGGACGCAGTTAATGATGTCCTTGCTCGCGGACGGATCGATTAAGGGATCTTCCTCACCGTGAACGGCAAGGACTGGCATCGATAACTTGGTTAACAATTCGGATCGATCGGGGGCCGTCAGGGTCGCGGCCATTTGTCTCGCGGACCCCGAGGGTCGATGGGCCCGAGCGTGCGCGCTTTCGATGAATCGGGCTATTCCGTATTCAGAAGACGGATAGTAAGGTCCCGCGTTGGTGTTAGCAGCGTGAATGGATGACGCAACCGCGTCGTTGCCGTTACCCACGTGCAGCGACGTAGCCATTGCTGCAATGACATTGTCTGAAGGTCTTGGCAGACTCGGATTACTCGTTGTCGCCATCAATGATGTGAGCGTAAACACTCGTTCGGGATGTTCGATCGCACACCATTGGGCGATCATTCCACCCATGGAACAGCCGATGATGTGAGCGCCCGATTGTCCAAGATGATCGAGCAGGTCGATCACGTCGTGGGCCATGTCTTCGAGCGTATAGGGTGGTTGCATAGATAAGGGATCGGACAATGCTGAGAATAGGTCTTCGATGCTCGGGATATCGGCGTTGACCTCGTGGCTGAGCCCTACGTCTCGATGGTCAAATACGATCGCGCGATAACCTGCGTCGACCAATGAATCGATAAACGCGTCGGGCCATTGGACGAGCTGACAACCGACGCCGTGGATTAGTATGGCCGGTGGGTTTGACCGGGCGCCTCGTTGTTGGAAGTAAATCCCGCCGGATCGGGCGCTAAATAACGGCATTCGGATACTTTGGCAACAAACGCGAAATTGTATCGTGCCCGATTCGCCCTTTACAGATTTATCGGGTGCGCACACCGACCGTCGAGCGCTTTAGTCCGACGTTTGTACAGGGAATTCGGATAGGCGTAGGCGAGCGGCAGTGGACAACTCTTAAGTTATCGCTGTTAATGGGGCCCCATGAAACGAATAGCGTTTTTGCTTGCGTCGTTGGTATTGAGTGGATGCGCGAGCATTGTTTCTTCGGTCACAGAGACGCTCGCCGGAGACCTTTCACGTGCGATACTCAATAACGACGATCTCGCTACGGTAAGAGAGGGTGTTCCCGCTTTCCTAATTGTGCTTGACGCGCTTCTAACCTCTAACCCGGACAATCCAAATCTGTTGACCGCGGCTGCGAGACTGAACGCGTCGTACGCGACTGGGTTTGTGGCCGACCAAGCCCGGCAGAGCAAGTTGACCGATAAGGCGATGGGGCTCTCGTACCGGGCAGCATGCAACCGTGTTGATTGGTTGTGCAACGTGCGCGAAATGCCGTTTCAGGAATTGGAAGCGCGATTGCTTGGCTCGAGACAAAAAGACGTGCCGGCCATATACACGTTTGCCAGCAGTTGGGCTGGCTGGATTCAGGCGCATAGCGATGATTGGGCCGCGATCGCCGAACTCGCCAGAGTGAAAGCGTTGATGGAGAAAGTTGTTGAACTCGATGCAAATTATGATGACGGAGCGGCGGTCATGTATCTTGGTGTTTTTGAGACATTACTTCCGCCTGCTATGGGAGGACGGCCGGAAGTCGGTCGCCGACATTTTGAAAGGGCGATCGAAATTAGCGATGGACGCTACCTCATGGCGAAGGTTCTGTTTGCTGAGAAATACGCGCGGCTCGTTTTTGATCGCCAGTTACACGATACGCTTCTCACGGAAGTAATGATCGCCGATCCATACGGCGAAGCATTAACACTGATTAACTTGGTGGCTCAGGATCAAGCTGCTGCGTTGCTTAAGAGTGCTGATGAATATTTTTAGGATCCTTTTTTCGCTATGCGCGATGTTTGTGACGTTCCTGGCTGACGGAGCGACGAACTTTAAGATCGCAACGATTTCTCCTGATGGGTCGTCGTGGATGAAGTTACTCCGCGAAGGTGGTCGTTCGGTCGAACGCGCAACCGAGGGTCGTGTGAAGTTCAAATTCTACCCAGGTGGCGTCAAGGGCGATGACCAGACCGTGCTGAAATTGATGCGGGTCGGGCAACTCCACGGGGGTATTGTCACGACAGGTGTGTTCAATCGGATCTACCCGGACGTTCAGGTCTACAACCTGCCAATGCACTTCCGTACTCCTCAGGAGATCGACCGGGTCCGGGCAATGTTGGATCCGGAATTAATGCGCGGCCTTGAGAACGCGGGCTTTGTTTGCTTTGGCATTGCCGAAGTTGGGATGGCCTATGCTATGGGTAAAAAGCGCGCGACCAGTATCGCCGGTGCCCGCCGATTGAAGGTTTGGACGCCGCAGGGGGACGAGGCGGCCATGCGGACATTGGTCGCGTTCGGAATTACTCCTATACCTTCGTCGATTGTCAATGTTTTGCCGGGTCTTCAGACAGGTCTGTTCGACACTATTGCGACGCCACCCGTGGCGGCGGTGGCGCTTCAATGGCACACGCAGATCAGGTACGTACTCGATCTGCCGTTAATGTATGTCTATGGTTTGTTTGTGGTTTCGGCAACCCAGTTCGAGCGGCTTAGCGATGCTGATCAGACGACCTTACGATCGATCATGGCGGACGTTGTCAGACAAGCGGACCGGAAAAATCGAGCCGATGACATAGCCACATTCGACGTCCTGCTGGCTCAGGGTATAGAGCTTCTGACGCCATCGGACGACGAACGTCGCGAATGGAGGCGCGTTGGGGAAGAGGCAGCCGAAGAATGGATTGATAGGGGCATTGTTAGCCGAGGTCTTTATCAGCGATTCCAATCGGCGCTTGAGGCGCAGAGATAACGATTTGTTGGCGTTTATGCAGCGTTTGCTCGCCCGGCTAGAAATGTATTTGTTGGGCGCACTTTTCCTCACCATGTTGGGTGTTGCCTTCTACCAAGTGATTGCTCGGAATATGTTCGGTGGTGGTCTACTTTGGGGAGATGAATTGGTCCGTAATGCTGTGTTATGGGTGACCATGCTCGGTGCTACCTCGGCGGCCGGCACGAACGGTCACATTTGCATTGATATCGTCGCCCGATTCGCCGGTGACCGGGCTCGCGCGGTGATCGGTCGTTTCACGAGCCTCTTCACCTCGATTGTCTGTTTGACGTTGGGGTGGTATTCGATCGACGTACTTTATGGAGATTACCTCTACCAGACCCCGGGATTTGGTCCAATCCCGGCGTGGATCTGCGAGGTGATTATTCCGGTGGCGGCGTTTACGATGGGGCTGCGGTATTTGATACGGACCGTGAAGCCGGAAACCACGTGATCTGGGTTGGTATCGTGACCGTGATCATGGTGGCGCTCCTTGGTGCGCCCCTTTTCGCCGTGGTCTTGGCGGCCGCGATGTTGGGATTTCTTGCAACCGACGTGAACTTATCCGTCGTCGCGATTGAGATATACCGAATCACCGATACCCCGTTGTTGGTGGCGTTGCCGCTCTTCACATTTGCCGGATACCTAATGGCGGAGGCAAACACGTCGGAACGTCTCATGGCATTGACGCGCGCCATGTTTGGCTGGATGCCAGCCGGTCTCGCGATAGTGGGGTTTGTCGCCTGCGCCCTGTTTACAGCTCTCACCGGGGCGTCTGGTGTGACCATCGTTGCGCTCGGTGCCTTACTCCTACCCATGTTGAAAGAGGCGGGCTATAGCGAAAGATATGGTCTCGGGCTCGTCACCACCTCTGGAAGTCTTGGCCTGCTCATCTTTCCGTCAGTACCACTCATTCTTTATGGCATTGTGGCCCAGCAACTCGATGTCGGTGAATCATTTACGATCCAACAACTCTTTTTGGCGGGATTGTTGCCTGTCATTTTGATGGTGTCGGCGCTTTCGGCGTGGACTATGTGGCGCCATGGCGACGCAAAACGAACTCGGTTTAGCTCGCGCGAGGTCTGGACAAGCTTGACGCAAGCCAAGTGGGAAGTGGCGCTCCCTATCGTTGTGCTTGGAGGCATTTACTCGGGCATATTCGCTATATCTGAGGCCGCCGCACTGACCGCGTTGTACGTTATCGTGATCGAGGTATTCGTATACCGCGATGTCGCACTCGCTAAGATCCCAACAGTCATTCGTGACGCGATGGTCATGGTAGGTAGCATCATACTCATTCTTGGTTGCGCGCTAGCGCTGACGAACTTTTTGGTCGACGCCGAGGTCCCGCAACGACTTTTTGAGGTGATTCAAGAACGCATTTCGAGTCGCGTGATGTTTCTGATACTCCTCAACATCTTGCTGTTACTCCTTGGGGCGATACTCGATATATTTTCGGCGATCGTGATCATGGTTCCGCTGATTCTGCCGGTGGCTATTGGTTACGGTATCCATCCGTTGCATCTCGGCATTATTTTTCTCGCGAATTTACAGATCGGTTATTTCACGCCACCGATAGGTATGAATTTGTTCATCGCAAGTTATCGGTTTAATCGACCTGTGCTCGAACTATATGCCGCATGTCTTCCTTTCATGGCGGTCTTACTTCTTGCGCTGCTCCTGATCACCTATATACCGGCACTCTCTTTGTGGTTCCTGTAAGCTGATTCGCTCGCGTGGTGAAGTCCATGTTTCGAATCGTATTGATAGTTCTAGCGTTCGAATTTGCGATCGGTAGCGAACCGGAGCGTGTGGTGTCCGAATTTCACGACGAGCTTCTATCTTCAATGAAATCGGATGCCGCATTCGTTGAACGCTACATGGTTCTCGACGAAGCGGTCGGAAAGGCGTTTGACGTCGCGACCATTACTCGTATCAGCCTTGGCAAATCCTGGCGCGAACAATCGGCTGAAGAACGGCTTGGTTTTAGTGCGTTATTGCGTGAACTGATCGTCGCGACGTATACAAGCCGATTTTCGAACTTTAACGATCAGAGCTTTGAGACGATAGAAGCGACTGAAGTTCGAGATGGTCGGTGGGTAGTGAAGACGCATCTTGTGAAGAAAGACGGCGGGATCGTTCGACTTGATTACTATTTTAGAGACGGTCTTATTTTCAATGTCGTTGCTGATGGCGTAAGCGATTTGTCGTTGCGCCGTGCTGATTACGCTTCCATTATCGGATCGGAGGGACTGGGCGGGCTAAGACGGAGTATTCGGGACAGTATCGAGGAATATCGGTCTTCTGATGCGCCTTAGCTTGGTTTCTCTGGTGGTGATTGTTGCGCTTGCATCCGGTTGTGCGCTTAGTCCCGGTCCCGAATATGCCGTCTACGATCCTGTTGAGTCGGTCAATCGACGTTCATACGAGATCTCCGAAGCGTTGGATCGAAGCGTATTACGGCCGCTTGCGGTCGGGTACCGTAAGGTCATGCCGACATTTGCGGAGAAGGCAGTCGAAAACTTTTTTACGAATATTCGCTCGACGGAAAGTGCTCTCTCGGGTTTTTTGCAAGGAGCCCCGAAGCGCGGGTTTCGAGATACCGGTCGGTTGTTCGTCAACAGTACCCTTGGCATTGGCGGCCTACTTGATGTAGCGACGGCGCTGGGGATGGAACCGCAGGGTGAAGATCTTGGTCAAGTCCTAGCATCGTGGGGGTATACACGGTCGCGCTACTTGTACGTTCCGGTGTTGGGACCAACCACGGTACGTGACCTTCCACACCTCATTGTTCGTGCGTCACTGCCTCGATTGGCCATGCACGAAAACTACAACGGCTGGGTAGGCACCCTTGATCTCGCCAGCACTCGTGCCGAAGTCCTTATGGATACGGATGTGCGGGACGAAACATCTCTAGACCCGTACACGTTCACCCGCGAAGCCTTTTACCAGCGGCGGCGCGATGCCGTGTTTAATGGCGAACCACCTGTTGAGGCGGGCTTCGATCTTCTGTTAGAGGAATTCGACGAGGAGTAATAGACGTTGGATCGAATACTCGCTCGATGGGTTGGTCTGGTCGCTGCATGGCCGTTAAGTACGCTGCTGTTGATTGGCATCATAACCGCGCTGCTTGGTCAGGTATCCGTGACCCAATTCCAGATGAATTCAAATCTGAGCGATCTAATCCGTCAGGACGCCCCGTGGAAGGATGATTTTGAGTCGTTCAAATCGCGCTTCCCCCAACTCGTAGATACTGCGGTTGTTGTCGTCAGTGGCACGTCAATGCAGGGGGTAGAGGACACTTCCAAATCCATCGAGCAGCGGCTCTTGGCGCGATCCGATATTTTTTCCGACGTTTATTCGCCCATGACGGACCCTTTTTTCCGCGATAACGCGTTTCTGATGATGGATCTCGATGCCTTGGAGTCCATGGTGGATCGGCTTGCGGAAGCGCAACCAATGCTGACGCGTGTCGCCGAGGACCCCAGTCTACGGTCGGTTTTTTCGTTGGTTCGTGACGGGCTCGAAAACGAGGCAGAGATCGGTTTCGACCGCGTCCTGAGGATCTTGTCAGATTCGGCGGCATCGGTACTTGCTGGGGATAACACGCCGGTACGTTGGGCTGACGAGTTCTTTGACAGCGGTGAGAAGCGAATTGTCGGATTGATCATTTTGCGTGGCAAAGTCGATCACACGGACGCGCTACCGAACGCACTCATCATGCAAAATCTCAGATTGGAAATAGCCTCCGCCGTCGTTCCTGAGGATATCGACGTCGCTGTAACGGGAGAAATTGCACTTTCTCACGAGGAAATTACAGCGGCCCAAGACGGCGTCCGCATCGCTGGATTTATTTCCCTAGCCGTTCTACTCCTGGTTTTAGGCGTGGGCATTCGTTCGGTCCGTATTATCGGTGCGACATTCGCGATGATCGGGATTGGCATTGTCTGGACAACCGGATACGCGCTGCTCACGGTGGGTGAATTTAATACTATGTCGATTATTTTCTTGGTCATGTTTTTTGGGCTTGGGGTCAGTTCAGCGGTGCATTTCTCGCTACGTTTTCGCGAGGCCATGTATCAAGAGCATTTAGCCCTAAAACCGGCGCTTGAACGAGCGGGCGCGACGGTGGGCCGGGCGATCTTGCTATGCGCGGTGACCACGGCGATTGGATTTATGGGCTTTGCTCCGACCGACTATAAGGGTCTTGGGGATCTAGGGATTATTTCCGCTGGCGGCATGATCGTCGCCTTCATTCTTACGTTTACGTTGTTACCGGCAGTGTTTGTATTAGTCGGAGCGCCAGGTCGAGCGCAAGATGCGCAGGTCGGCAGCGGCGACCTCGCCATGAAATGGTTGTCCGACCGGCGAACCCCCATTCTCGCCGGAGTTTCTCTACTGGCGATCGTTGCGACGGTTGTTGGATCAAGGATGTATTTTGACTACAGCGTTCTCGCATTGCGCGACCCAGACTCAGAGTCGATGCGTACGCTCGCCCTTCTTCAAGAAGAGGAAATTGTGACGGACTACACCCTGTCAATACTCACACAGGACGAAGACGAAACTCGGAGCCTCGATCGACTTCTGGACCTTCCGACGGTCGGTAAGATCACGACGCCGTTCGATTACGTACCGAAAGAACAAGACGATAAGCTCTTCCTGCTTGAAGATGCGCAGGCTTTTCTGCTTAGTGCTCTTGAACCAAGTATCAGTTCCACGCCCCCGACGTCGTTAGAACTGGAAGAAGAATTTGAGCTTTTCAAGAAGGCTCTACGACAGAATTCGCTTGCAGATAGTGATTTGGATCGCGCGCGCGTTCGCCTTTTGGAGGTCGTTGCTCGAATTGAACCGATCTCCCTGGGACAATGGCAAACGATGGTGATTACGGGTTTGGTCCAGGAACTTGATTGGCTGCGCCGGGCGATCACGGTCGACGAAAAACAGTTTGGCGACTTACCGGAGAGTTTGCGAAATAGACTCGTAAGTACGGACGGGGAGTATCTCTCCATGGCGTTACCGGCGCTCGACATCAGCGATGTTACGGAGTTGTCGCGATTTATCGAAGAGGTTCGCGCCGAGGTACCGTTTGCCACCGGTCGGCCCGTGGTGGAATGGGGCGTTGGTAATGTCGTGGTCGATTCGTTCATATGGGCACTGGTCTTCGCCGTTATTGGGATTGGTACGGTATTAGCCATTTTTCTGCGGCGTGCACTTACGCCGGTATTGGTCCTCATCCCCTTAGCGCTAACGGCTCTTTTTACGGTTGCCGTTGCCGTATTGATCGACATGCCTCTGAACATGGCGAATATTCTCGTGATCCCTCTAATATTTGGTTTAGGGGTCGATAACGGAATCCATGTCGTCGAACGGTTTCGTCGGACCGGTGCCGTTACAGAATTGATGCATTCGAGTACACCGCTCGCGGTCGTTCTGAGCACGCTTACAACCATCGGGACGTTTGCGGCATTGACACTTTCGCCGCATCAAGGAACCGCGTCGATCGGATATTTGTTAACGCTTGCCGTTTCATTGTTGCTGGTGTTTACGCTGTTCATCCTACCGTTATTGCTTTCTTTTCAGACGGGAAAGACGAGTGACGAGTCATTGTCTGTTTCCTAACCCGGTGGGATGTTGGCGGTTCACGTTAACTATTCGAGGCGTTTAGACGCGTGAATGTTGAGCTCGAAATAGTTGTTGAACGGCCCGGCTTGTACGACGTGACTCAACAAGTTAGTGAGATCGTATCGGGCAGCGGAGTTGGTGAGGGTCTCGCGACGATTTTCATTCGTCACACGTCGGCTAGCCTCATCATTCAAGAGAATGCAGACCCTAGCGTTCTTGAGGACTTGCAAGCCTGGATGGATCGATCGGTTCCTCAAGATGCCCAGTTATACGCGCATCGAGCCGAGGGTCCGGATGATATGCCAGCACACATCCGAGCCGCGATTACGGCATCGAGTGTCACGATTCCGGTGATGAATGGCCGTATGGCGCTCGGTACATGGCAGGGAATTTTCCTTTGGGAGCATCGCCACGGTCCAAAACAACGGCACATGATCGTCAGCGTGCAGTAAGTCGCGGTCAGCGGTCTCGAAGTTCACTCATCCATTTGCGGTGGCCGTCGGGATCGAGAATCATTGACGAGAAATACGTCAGTAGATCTTTGTGCGATTTCGACAGCTTCGCTTTATTCATTGCAGTTTCGCCCGAGCGACTCGCGATAAATCGGAACGATTCGGTAATGGCCTCGGATTCGCCGAGAATTTCATTGGCGATTTCGTTAATCACGCTGTGAGCTGTTTCGAGGTCGGTTTCAGTCAGTTCCGCTTCTTCGGGATCCATAACTAGGTTTGCCCAGAACGTCGTCAAATATAGACGGTAGGTTTCTTTGTCCACAAACGTGTCAGCCACGGCGGATCGTTTTTCGATCTGCGACAGGATGGGATCGAGCATCTCAGCAATTTTGTCGCGGTTCATGGCGTGAAAGTCGAATTGGTGCTTGGGCGCTGCAAAAGGTTGTTCTCAAAGGGACCAGTGACGCCCGGAATCATAACGTTGCACCGGATTGCAATGCCATGGTTGAGCCTATACGTTCGGCAGCTGAAGAGATTCGTGTGGCGTAGCGGCAGGGGCAACATAGGGTGTTTTCGGGACTTGATTTTGAACCAGCGCGATTACCGCCGGAAGCGGAAGCGCTTCGTGTAGGAGTTCGGGATTTCGTCGAGCGGGAGTTACCCGGTGACTATCTGCGCAACTCGGATTTTAATGAAGGTCATTCTGCCGAGTTTTCACAAAAGCTCGGTATGCGAGGCTGGATCGGGATGACGTGGCCTAAGCAATACGGTGGTGGGGACCGCAGTTTTTTCGAACGATACGTCGTGACTGAAGAACTGCTTGCCGCTGGAGCCCCTGTAAGTGCGCATTGGATCGCAGATCGTCAGAGCGGTCCGTTGCTTCTACGCTACGGAACCGAGGACCAGAAACTCAAATATTTGCCGCCCATCACCCGCGGGGAATCTTATTTTTCCATAGGCATGAGCGAACCGGACTCCGGGTCAGACCTTGCGTCTGTGCAAACGAGAGCCAGTGCCGTGGATGGTGGGTGGATCCTCAACGGAACGAAGCTATGGTCGACGGATGCTCATCGCAACCACTATATGGTGGCGCTAGTCCGCACCGGACCGTCGGGTGAGAGTCGCCACGAAGGTTTATCGCAATTTATTGTCGATTTGCATGCGAATGGCGTCACCGTACGACCGATCAAGAATATTGCAGGTGACGAAGATTTTAACGAAGTGGTGTTCGAGGATTGTGTTGTGTCGGAAGAGAACCTCGTTGGCGCCGTGGGAAATGGTTGGGAACAAGTAACGAGTGAGCTGGGTTACGAGCGGAGCGGTCCGGAGCGGTTCCTTTCGGCTTTTCGTGTATTTGTCGAATTTGTTCGTTACGTGGGCGCCAGTCCGTCCGACGAAGAATCAGCCCTCATTGGGCGTTTGGCTAGTCATATCATGACATTACGGCAGATGTCGATTTCGGTAGCGGCTATGTTGCAAGCAGGAAAAAATCCCGCGACCGAGGCGGCACTCGTCAAGTCGCTCGGCAACGATTTTGAAAAAACCCTACCCGAATTGGTTCGTCTTTTTGCTCCGCGTCTCGGGCCGAAACATCCGTTACGGTGCAGCTTAGAACAGACCTTGTTGCATTCACCTTCCTTTACGATTCGTGGTGGTACCCGCGAGATCCTGCGTGGAGTTATCGCCCGCGGGTTGGGACTTCGATGACGATCGACTTGATATTGGATACAGCAGAGCGGGTATTCACCGATCACTGCAATAAAGAAATACGCGACAGCGCTGAATCGGGATCTATAGACGATCAGAAAGGACTATTCCCAGAGGGTCTATGGACTGTCATTCAGGACACCGGTTTGCATCAAGTCGGTGGTAGGGAATCCGGCACTACGTTGGCTGATGCGTTCCGCATGATCCGCTTGGCGGGAAAATTTGCAGTACCACTGCCTTACCCGGAAATTCTCATCAGCAATCGGTTTGTTACGGGTCAGGGATTAACTACCGTCGCTGAAGGAGTGATCGCTCCATGGGCTCGTCGTGCCGAACGTGTCGTCACAGATGACGGCCAACTGGTGGACGAATTCGATGTCGTTGAAGGTGCCAATCTTGCGGGTGAGCCACGCGATGAGGTCGTCTTTGAAAACTCAAAATCGATTGAATTACCGCCGAATTTCCGAGCGATCATGGCGATGACCAGAGTTGCTGCGATGAGTGGAGCGCTCGAGAAACTGCTCGAGTTGACCATCGACTACGTTGGCGAACGAAAACAATTTGGGCGCCCCATTTCGGGATTTCAGGCGGTTCAACATAACGTCGCGCGTATGGCGGGCGAAGTGGCTGCGTCGACGCGCGCGAGCGACGCCGCTATTGAAGCCTTGGACACGGACCGATTTGTCATACAAGTATCCGCGGCCAAGGTTAGAGTTGGCGAAGCAGCGGGCGTTGTCGCGGAAATCGCCCACCAGGCTCACGGGGCAATGGGGTTTACACACGAGCATGAATTGCATCATTACACACGGCGTCTTTGGGCGTGGCGAGACGAGTACGGCCACGAGAAAGAATGGCAGCAACTAATTGGTCGCCAGGTTGTCGCTGTGGGAGCGGATCGCGCTTGGGAACTGATTTCGGATTGCGCGCACTAACAGTAGGCAAACGTTAGCCGAGAAACATCGAGGGATCGGATAAGCACAATTTCGTTGATGGCGCCCGAGCGGGTTTTGGAGCAACGGTTCTTATGAGCGGCTAAGCGGGGGAGGGCTCGACCAGGTCGTCTCCGCGATCGGTTTGGTTATTTGATCGGTCGGGTGACCAATCCCTAGTCGCCTCTTGCAGGCTTTGTTGGTAATAGAGCTTGGCGTAATGGCCTCCGCGTCGAATGAGCTGGGCGTGATCGCCAATTTCTGAGATTTCACCTCCATCGAGAACGACGATCCGATCTGCATTTCGAATCGTCGACAGCCGATGAGCGATTACGAAACTGATACGGCCCGATAAGACTTGGTCGAGGCCAACTTGCATCTTAGTCTCGGTGACCGTGTCGACTGAGCTGGTTGCTTCGTCCATCACCAATATCTGTGGGTCGGCAAGAATCGCTCTTGCGAACGAGACGAGCTGTTTTTGGCCCGCGGATAACATATCGCCGTCTTCTCCCACCTCGGTCTGGTAGCCGTTCTCTAGTGCATTAATGAACTCGTGGGCCCCGATGGTTTCTGCGGCATGGATTACGTCGTTATCGGAGGCTGTTAAACGGCCATACCGAATATTTTCGAGGACGGTTCCTCGAAAGACGTGCGCATTCTGGAGAACGACGCCGAGGTTAGACTGGAGCCAACGAAGGCTACGGTTACGGTAGTCGATACCGTCGATAAGGACTTGTCCCGATGTTGGCTGATAGAAACGGCAGACGAGATTAACGAGGGTGCTTTTCCCGCTGCCAGTAGGACCGACGATGGCGATGGTTTCGCCTTTGTGCGCGGTCAGATTGATGTCGCGGAGGATGGGTACGTCGGCTTCGTAGGCGAAATTGACATTCATCAGCTCGACTTTGTGAATATCAAGCGATCCACCGTCTTCGGCTCGGGTTTCGCGTTGAGGGGTAGATCGATGCATGCGCACGGCGTCCGATACGGAAACCGAATCCCTTATAGCGGGTTCAGCATCTATGAGACTTAAGACTCTTTCGGCCGATGCTTGCGCCATCTGCATTTCCGCGAACCAGTACCCCATAACTTCCACCGGTTCGAAAAAGTGTCGAGCCAACATCATGAAGGCCACTAACGTCCCGGCTTCGATAATACCGACCAGCAAGTCTGATCCGCCGATTGCGAGCGTGAGTCCAACCGCCACGCTGCTCATTATTAGGATGATTGGAATATAAATTGCCGACAAGGTGAGGTTTCGGACGGACGCGATGTACATGTCGCCAGTCAGGTGATGGAATTCGTCTGCATTGGGCGCTTCTCTCGAAAACGTTTTGCTCGTGAGAACTCCCATGATGCCCTGCGCATATGCGCCTGTGATCCTTGAATTTGTGCGGCGAACGGCACGTGCACTACCGAGAATGGTTCGTTGAAATTTAATCGACACCCAAGTAAGGATTGGGACGATGGCCAACACCAACAAAGCCAATTTCCAGTTCATCACGAGCATCGCAACGGTCATACCCAGCATGACCGTGACGCCCCAAATGAGATCGAGAAGGCCCCACGCCAGGATGTTTGTGAGGCGTTCACAATCGGATGTCATACGCGCCATTAACCAGCCGACGGGCCGATAGTCGAAAAATGAAAACGACAGATTCTGCAAGTTCGCGAATGCCGCTTTCCGGATGTCGTAACTCGCGTAGACGCGAATTTTCGACGTCACCCAGATGAAACTGCCGATTGAAACTGCCATTAAGAAACAGGTGCCTAAGTAAACTATTGCCCAGAAAAATAGATCGGCTTCTTTACCGTTCGCGTCGACGTCGTCGATTAACCACTTAGTAATAAGCGGATACGCCATCTCCATGAGCGCAGTCACGCTTCCGGCGACTACCAACACCCATAATTCGGCCTTGTAGGGGAGAGTAAACGTAAACAAACGACGCCAGAGACTGATTTGCATCGCGGCACTGGATCGTGCTTCGTCGAAGCCATCGTCATAATTCTCGTCGTCGTAGTTATCCACGGTCCAAGCCCTCGAGATCGTTGCGGATCGACTCGTCGAGGGCACCCTGGATTTCGCACAGGCGACGATACGGACCTTGCTCTTGCGCAAGTTGTTGATGAGGTCCTTGCTGGACGATGCAGCCGTTGTCCATGACGAGGATACGATCGGCGTTCCGCACGGTGGTAAGTCGATGAGCAACGATCAGGGTCGTCCGCCGGCCACGACGCTGTTCCAGTGCCGTTAGGATGCGGTGCTCGGTATCCGTATCGACGGCGGATAGTGAATCATCAAGCACGAGTATGGGCGGATCTTTGAGTAGGGCTCGGGCCAAGGCGACACGTTGTCGTTGACCACCGGATAACGTCACGCCGCGTTCACCGACCATGGTGTTGTAGCCTTTCGGGAGCTTGGATATGGATGCGTGCAACGACGCGTCTTTCGCAGCTTCGAGCAAATCCTCGTGCGGCGCGGCAGGTCGGCCAACGCGGAGGTTGGAATCAATCGTCTGGGCGTAGAGGAAAGGATCTTGGAGTACCACTCCGATTTGGGAACGAATCCACGCGCGGTCCGTCTCGTTTATCTCCAAGTCGTCGATCTTTACTTGCCCTCTTTGGTAAGGGTAGAACCGAAGCAGCACGCGGATAAGCGTCGTTTTACCGCAGCCAGGCGGCCCCACCAGTGCGACGGTTTCGCCCGAGGCGACCGATAACGACATGTCCCGAAGAATGGCCTGTCCGTTGGGGTAGCTGAAATCTAGGTTGGCAACGGTAATTGCGCCGAGCCCGCGTCCTATCGTGGGTGTTGGCTCGAAACTCTCCTCGGGCGCGTTAAGGATATGATCAACCCGTCCGAGCGCCACGATAGCTTTGCCAGAGTCGGTAAGGACTCGCCCCAGGTGGCGAATCGGCCAAATGACCATCGAGACTTGGCTAATAAAGACAAACAGTTCACCGACGGTTAGCGAACCTTCGACGAGGAATACACCACCGGCGATCAGCACAATTCCAATCTGGCAGGTCGCGACAAAATCGCTGGAACACCAGTAGACGGCCATGACCTTATTTAACCGGTAGTAGTTGTCGCGGAATGCTTTATTGCGTTGGCTAAATCGGTCCTGTTCGAAGTCATGGCGAGCAAAAGCCCGAACGACTCGGATGCCGGTGAGATTTTCTTTTAGAACCGCGGTTAGAACGCCTTCCGATGCGTCGGTGATTTCGAACAGTGTCTTAATTCGACGGAAGAACACAAAGGCGCCCACACCCAGCAAGGGCATGAGACAAATCGACAACCATGCGAGTCGGTAATCACGCCAAAAGAGGACCGGCAACATGGCAGATAAGAGCAGCACGGCTCGACCGATCTCGACGACGTGGGCTTGCAGGAAGACGCGGATGGTTTCAACGTCTGAAGTGCAGCGCTGGACCAAATCGCCGCTGTCGGCCGTATCAAAAAAAGTCGCGGGCAGTCGGTGGAGGTGTCGGAAAAGTTCCTCGCGCAGTCGTTTTGCTAAGGCTTCAGAAGCGATCGCTGCCCAGCGGCTTTTGAGAAAGCTAAATACCCCCACGAGAAGGGTTAGGAGCACACCGGCAGAAGCCGACAGCCATAGATACCAAGCAAAAGAGTCTCGTCCACTCCACTCGCGGGTGAGTGAAACGAGGACATTGGTACCGAAGCTGAAATCCTGGTAGACGACGACATCAAGGGCATACATGGCGACCAACGGAACGACAATCGTAAAGACGCTCGCCATTCCCATGGCGATTAGGGCAAGGCAGTAGCGAGCGCGTTGCCCGCGGGTAATTACCCAGAGGCTATTGTTGCCTGTGTTGCTCACGGTCTTATCGCCACATCCTGATAACTATCTGGTAGCAGCCTCGGTAACTTGAGATCCTTTACGAACCGCCGTCGACGTACGTGGTTTCGAGTGTCTTGAAGTTCAGCGACGACGACTGATCCAGCGCGGCCATTGTCTCATCGGAGAGCCGCAGGTGTGTTGCATCGGCCCTTATTTGATTCCACGTTGGATCCACGGACATCCACCGACCGTCAATTGCGATCTCATTCCACGCGTGTTTGGCGAAGACCCCGTTGCCGGCATCGTAGGCGAGACCCACGACGGTTTTCGCAGGAAGCCTAGCGGCACGAGCTAGCGTGGTAAAGAGTTCTGCAAATTCCGAACAGTCCCCCCGTCGCCGGCTGACCGTGTCCAAAACGCTCTGAACGTGCTGGAGGTCTTCATAGACTAGATAGTCATGAACAAAATGCGTCAAAGCCTGGGCGCGTTTCAAGGGTGATGTTATATCTTGAGCCGCAGCGTTGGCGAGCGTCGTGATCGATTCGTCGGAGATCGGGTGCCTTAATGTTTCCCGAAGAAAAGATGCCCGTTCGCTCGGATCGACCTTGATGAGCGAGATGCTGTCACCAACAAGCAACGTCCCATCGTCCCAAGGCATTTCGCCGAATGGCTTCAATACAAGCCGCGATAGTTTCGTCGGGTTGCGAAGTGGCTCCGCTGTGGCGATTGAGAAGTCTAGGCGGCGAGGAGAATTTGCTCGGTGACGCCATTTCGCGGCCACCGCTTCATCGGTGACCCGGTCGAGAAAAAAGTGTCGGTCCGTCATCGCTTTGGCCATGAAATCCAAGTCAAGTTGAATTTCGGTGAACCCGTGTTCGTTTGCGGAACGCACCACGTAACCTTGGGCGTTATGGTCGACGACAGACCAGACCTTAGTCGAAATATCCAACCGGTCGAAATCGATGTGTTTGCTTTTTCGAGATTGCTCAGGTCTCGGCAAGACATTCTTCAACCACATCTCAATATTGAGGTAATCGGCTAGGCCATAATCGGACGTCAGCGGCAACCGTGTTCCCGTCGGCGCAACGGCGTAGAGCTTGCCCCGGTCTCGCAGAACACGCGCTTCAAGGACGTCGGCGTTATGTGGTCCCGAGCGTTGAGTGTGGCGCGCGCGGATGAGCTGATACGGAGGTTCAGCCGCAAACACGCGGGTTTCTTCAATGTGCGTCTCAAACGTACTATCTAAACGGAATCGCATCTCGGTTAAGAACCGAATTGTACGATCGACGAGAACGACGGTTCGATATTGTCCGACGGGTTCCTGGTTTAACGACACGCGGTACCAGTGCTCGCCTTCCATTTGCTGGATCATCCCCGTGAGCGAGTGGTGCGTGTTTTGTTGATAAAACCACGCTACGGCTACGGCAAGCAGTATGGCCAGGCACACCGAGGCCCATCGATTTCTTGTCTGTTTGACGTTCATCGTCAGGAATCAGCTTATTGCAAGACGGGACGGAGTTTACGGGGAGGCGCCTTGAATTGCGCGAGAGCATCGCCGTTTGAAAGCATGGTGATGGATGAATCAAATTCATGAAGTTGCGTGGGTGCGTTGAGACCGGTGATTCTCAATACAGTAAAATAACGTATGACCGCTGATCTACGTGACTTTATACGTAACCGCATACGTCGGGATCTTGATGAAGGCGACCTTGCGGAAGGCGTGGTAACACGGTTTCCCCCAGAGCCTAACGGCCATCTGCATATCGGCCATGCGAAGTCCATTTGTCTGAATTTTGGTGTTGCGCAGGAGTTCGGCGGCAAAACCTACCTGCGATTTGATGACACCAACCCGAGCAAAGAAAGTGAAGAATTCGTTCAATCGATCCAGGAAGACGTACGTTGGCTTGGATTTGATTGGGGTGAGAATTTGACGTTTGCGTCAGACTACTTTGATCAATTGTTTGAATTTGCGAAACAGCTGATTGTTGATGGCAAGGCGTTTGTTTGCAGCCAGAGTGCAGAAGAAATGAGGCAAAGCCGAGGAACCCTCACTGAGCCTGGGCGGGATAGTCCTTTCCGTAATCGCGCGGTTGCCGACAATGTTGACCTGTTCGAGCGTATGCGGGCGGGCGAATTCGGGGATGGTGCACACGTGTTGCGTGCGCGCATCGATATGGCGTCTCCCAATATCAACCTCCGAGACCCCGTGTTATATCGAATCATGCATAAGAGTCACCACCGAACCGGTGATCGTTGGTGCATTTATCCGATGTACGACTTCACCCATTGCATTTGCGACGCTCTTGAAGGTATCTCTCATTCTCTTTGCACGTTGGAATTTGAAGACCATCGGCCTCTCTATGACTGGGTCTTAGATAACATCAACATCAATTTTCATCCCCCTCAAATCGAATTTTCACGGTTGGGTCTTGAGTACAACGTGATGTCGAAACGCGTCCTGGCGGAGTTGGTAGACAAAGGAAAAGTTGATGGATGGAGCGATCCACGACTGCCGACACTTGCCGGGCTGCGTCGACGCGGTGTACCCGCCAGCGCCATTCGCGATTTTTGTCAGCGCGTTGGGGTAACGAAACAGGACAACCTGGTTGAAGTAAAGTTGCTTGAGTTCTGTATCCGCCAGGCATTAGAGGCGCAAACACCGCGAGTCATGGCGGTGTTGGAACCCTTGCGCGTGACGGTAACGAATTTTGAGGGCGAGGACGAAGTACTCGATGCTCCTTGGCATCCCAAGCAACCTGAAATGGGGATTCGAAAGCTAGTATTTGGCCGGGAGCTATTTATTGAAAGGTCTGATTTTAGTGACGATCCGCCGGATAAATTCAAACGGCTTTCCCCTGGCGCAATGGTTCGGCTTCGTTACGCGTACATCATTCGCTGCGACGAGGTGGTTAGGAGCGCCTCGGGGGAAATAGAATCCATCCAGGTAACGTACTTCCCCGATTCGCGAAGCGGTGACGATACCAGTGGCCTGAAACCAAAGGGCGTGATTCATTTCGTTGCGGCTTCTAACGCACGTCGGGTTAGGGTCCAATCGTTCGGCTATCTTTTCCGCACGCCGAATCCGAAGGACATAGACCAGGATTTCAACGACAACTCGGTCACCTCGACCGATGGCTTTGTTGAAAGCGGTATCGCCCAAGCACCCAACGCGCACGTTCAGTTCGAACGAACGGGCTATTTCTACCGTGACTCGTCAACCAGCGAAGCACTGGACGGCGACGTCTTGGGAGATTCCTTGATTTTCAATCGAACGGTGTCGTTACGCGACAATTGGAAACCTGGATCATGAACCCTTGGATCTGCCATCAAACAAAACGAGATGCACGAGGATGTCGTTAGCATGGCGGACGGTCCACTGACACACCTGCGGGTACTTGAACTCGGCACGCTGATTGCAGGGCCGTTCTGTGGTCAATTGTTTGGTGATATGGGTGCCGACGTCATTAAGATCGAGCCACCGGGTATCGGCGATCCCATGCGTTCATGGGGCAGGGGACTCCCGGTCTGGTGGCCGGTGATCGCTCGAAACAAGCGCTGCATCACTCTGAATCTCCGGGTTCGGGCAGGACAGGAGCTGCTGAAGCGACTGCTCCAGGATTCAGACGTCCTAATTGAGAACTTTCGTCCCGGCACGATGGAGAAATGGGGACTCGACTATGAAGTCTTGTCTGCCATTAATCCCGGGCTCGTCATGGTTCGGGTTTCGGGGTTTGGTCAATCAGGGCCCTACTCATCGAGGGCAGGCTATGGATCCATCGGCGAGGCTATGGGCGGTATTCGCTACCTCGCGGGTGATCCGGACCGCCCACCGAGCCGTGTCGGCCTTTCGATCGGAGACTCCCTGGCCGCGACGTTTGCTTGCGTCGGCGCCCTCGCCGCGTTGCACGAAAGAGATCGAACTGGACAAGGCCAAGTGGTTGATTCCGCTATCTACGAAGCCGTGCTCGCAGTGATGGAATCAACGGTCCCAGAATACACAGAAGGAGGTGAGATTCGTGAAAGAAGTGGCGCTATATTGCCGAAAATCGCTCCTTCCAATGTCTATCCGACCGCCGATGACGATTCCATCGTGATGGGTGCCAATCAAGATTCTGTGTTTACGCGACTCGCGGAAGCCATGGGCGATCCGTCGTTGGCGGAACATCCCGATTACGCGGACCACGTCTCGCGAGGAGAACACCAAGAGGAACTCGATGAGCTCATCGGGCGTTGGACGGTTACGCTCGATGCCGACGCGCTGCTTCAGCAGCTCGAAGCCCACGGTGTTCCGGCGGGTCGGATCTATCGTGCACCGGAGATGATCGAGGACCCTCATTTTCAAGCACGAGAATCGATCGTCGACGTCGACCATCCAGTCTTTAAGAATCTAAAAATGCAGAATATTTTCCCGAAGCTGTCCCGGTCCCAAGGAAAAATTAGGTGGCCTGGTCCCGAACTTGGTGCGCATAACGCAGAGATCTATCGTGATCTGCTCGAAATTTCAGACGAGACGTTGCAAGACCTAATCCACGACGGCGTAGTTTGAAGACACCTGGCCTAGGTGACATTGCGGCGGCCGCCCAACGTCTCTCGGGCCACATTCACCGAACGCCTGTGATGACGTCGGCGTCGTTGAACGAGGCCGTCGGAGCGGAATTATTCTTCAAATGTGAGAATTTCCAGCGCACTGGTTCGTTCAAATTCCGTGGCGCAATGAATGCGATCTTGCAGCTACCACAGCACGTCTCGATCGTGGTTACGCACTCGTCCGGCAACCACGGCGCTGCTTTGGCGTTGGCGGCAAAGGAGTGCGATAAAACGGCCATGGTCATTGTTCCGAAGGGAGCTCGGCCGGAGAAACGGCAAGCGATTGAGCGACTCGGCGCCGAGATCGTTGACTGCGGGGAAAATTTGGACGATCGCGAAGTTGTTTTGGCACAGGTGATGACAACACACCCCGAGGCAGTGTTTGTCCCCCCGTACGACCACCCGGAGATCATTGCTGGCCAAGGTACGGCAGCGCTAGAGTTGCTCGAAGAAGTTGGCAGTCTTCATCAATTGTGGATTCCCGTCGGAGGTGGAGGTCTCGCGGCTGGAACGACCATTGTTGCAAACGGTCAAATTGACGTGATTTGTGCCGAACCTGAGTTGGCGCGGGACGCACACGATTCGTTAAGAACGGGTCGCCTCCAATCGGCGATGCCCCCTAGCACCGTGGCAGATGGGTTGAGGACGGCACTTGGGCAGCTTAATTTCGAAATTCTGAGACAACATAAGGTAGCCGTTGTGTTGGTAGACGACGAAGCCATTCTTGCTGCGATGAGGTTAATCTGGAATCGACTAAAAATTGTTGTTGAACCGTCAGCGGCCGTCTGCTTGGCAGCGATGCTGCGCGATCCGAAACGCGTGGCTGCGCGCGCGGGCATCATTTTAAGTGGTGGCAATGTATCGCCGCCCGGACTCCAATCGGGACGATGTTGAGTTTCAGGGACTGTTACGCGTGTTGAGTCCATCAAGGGGGTAGATAGGCCGCCGTACGTGTTCAAAATTAATTTCGGAGTAATCGGACGTGCAAACCCCCAACCCCGCGCACTCGACGATTTCACGTGCGATGTCACGAAAGCCGACGCGGTAGTGAATGCGACTTTTGAGTAATAGAAACCGTCGCTGAGAAGGTTCGATGCCGACGCATCGAAAACATCCCGGATCCACAGGTTCAAAATGACGCGAAACAACCATGATATCGACGCTTCCAGTTGATAACACGGCTGTCTTGCCCATATTGGTCGTCAATCCTCGTCCCATCGCGATTGTCGTCGGGAAGCGGCCATCGGAAATCAGACGCACGCGGCCCTGGATTTCCACTGGTTTGCTAATTCTCGACAAGGCAGGCATGGGCAATTTGCCACCTAAGGATAGTGTCACGGTATTCCCCACGCCTGCAGCAACCATGGCGTCAACGGCTTCTGGGTCGTAAATAGCGCACACGGCCACGTCTTCAAGTTCTTGACGTAAGACTTCCTTGAGTACATCAGTTGTGTCCATGGTCCCGCCCGAAGCTGTGTTGTCGTAATGATCAAGCAAAATGATCGGTCCATCGGCTTGGTCGTGGCTACCGAGGTCTTTGGCCTTAGCGACGGACGAATCTAAGGGCTCGACCTCATAAACGAACGCGGACCGTTCGTTCCAAGCTTGGTCCAATAACTCGTCGCGGAGTCGTTCGGCAAGTTGCAAGTCATCGTCGGTCGCGACCACAACAGACAGACCCGCTTGCGGAATATCGGCATGCGGGAAACCGGTGAAGAGGCTAACCGCGAGTGCACCATCGGCCTCCATTTCCTGAGCGCGTCGCTGCAGTTCTCGATTGGGGAAATCGTCGGTTCCTTGACGCATGACGTGCGGCAGCATGGGATTGTTGCCCCACGCCATGACGGGACGTATCTGATGCTCGACCGCGGCGATTAGTACACGAGCGGCACGCTCGGCGGTCTCGAACATGTCGACATGCGGATAGGTGTGGTAGCCAGTAAGGACTGTCGCTAAGTTGACGATATCTGGAAAAATATTGGCATGCATGTCTAGAGAAACGGCGATGGGGAGATCGGGCGCGATTGCACGGATCCGCCGCAATAGCTCGCCCTCGCCATCTTCATGGGTATGGGTGACCATCGCTCCATGTAGGTCCAACATCAAAGCGTCACAGTCGTCCAGCGCCCCCAGTATTTCCGCTGTGATGTACTCGTAGGCATCGTCCTCAACGGGTCCTGAAGGTGCGGCGCCGGCTGCGATCGGAAGGTGGATGTCGACGTCGAGCTTTTCGCTAACGGCGAGGTAACCGCCGATGCAACTCGCTGTATCTCGATAAATATTGATGGCGTCGTTGCCTTGAAGCGGTAGCTCGCGGTCACCTGAAAATCTTGCCAAGTCCGTAATGACAGGAGAGAAGGTATTGGTCTCGTGACTCATCTGGGCAATGACAATTCGCATGGCGTCCTCCCGGCTAACGGACGAGTCGATAATGTACGCTATGGTAGGCTCGACTGCATGGAAGCGGAGACGGACAGTACGACTTTCCTGGGTCATCCGCGTGGGCTGGTCGTCCTTTTTTTCGCGGAAATGTGGGAACGCTTCAGCTTCTACGGCATGCGTGCCTTGTTGGTTCTTTATCTCACGCAGCACTTCTTGTTTGAAGATGGGGTCGCGGCAACGATCTATGCCTCTTATGGTTCTTTGGTTTACCTCATGCCGCTGTTGGGCGGCTTGATCGCAGATCGATACCTGGGATTTCGCAAGTCGGTGATATATGGCGCAGGACTGCTTGTATGTGGCCATTTCTTGATGGCCTTTGAGGGGGCACCAGCTGACGTAGTTGATGGTGCGGTTGTACGGGATGAATGGGCCCTGGCGGCGATGTATTTAGCTCTCGCGTTCATCATTGTGGGGGTCGGGTTTCTCAAACCATCGATCTCGAACATCGTCGGCGAGCTATACCAGCAGAATGAACGGCGTCGGGATCAAGGATTTACGCTCTTTTACATGGGCATCAACCTCGGTGCATTGTCGGCAATGCTCCTATGCGGTTGGCTTGGGCAGCATGAGGATTATGGCTGGTCCTATGGTTTCGGATTGGCGGGAATTGGAATGCTTGTTGGTCTTGTCACGTTCGTAAGGGGCCAGCGCTGGCTTGGTGACGTCGGAGCTCCAGCCCGTCCGCTGGTGCTTACCAGTCGCTTCATGGGGGTGCGACGGGAAACGATTATCTATTCGGCTGGCATCATCGTCGTCGTATTTGCATGGGGACTTATGCAGTCCCGCGAAGTCGTTGGCGCACTGCTTGGTATTGCTTCGGTTGGAGCCGTGCTGGGCGTTGTCGGTTATGCGGTGTTGAATTGTTCTCGAATCGAGCGACAGCGTTTGATGGTCGTTGTTTTCTTGACCTTCGTCTCCGTTATATTTTGGACATTCTTTGAACAGGCGGGTACGAGCTTGACGCTGTTTACCGACCGCAATGTCGTTAAGAACGTTTTGGGTTTCGAGATGCAAGCTTCGCAAATGGGATTTTTAAACCCGCTGTTCATTATATTGCTTGCACCGTTGTTCTTTATTGGGTGGGAACTCTTGGGTCGGCGGGGCTGGGAGCCATCGACACCGATGAAATTTGGACTAGGCGTTTTGCAAGCAGGGTTGGGGTTTGCCGTTCTGGTCTATGGGGCCGGTTTCGCCAATGCGGCGGGTCAAGTGGCGGTGATTTGGCTCGTGCTCGCTTACCTGTTGCACACAACCGGAGAGCTTTGTTTATCGCCGGTGGGATTGTCCATGGTGACCCGACTTTCGGTGCCGAAAATCGTGGGGCTGATGATGGGCGTTTGGTTTTTATCATCCGCCGGAGCCCATTACTTAGCCGGCGTGATTGCCGGTATGGCGGCAGTGGATGTGATGCCTGGCGGCTCCATCGACGCGGTTTCATCGTTACCCGTCTATACAGATACGTTTCGTTTGCTCGCTTATGTTGGTATCGCTCTAGGTGTTGTCATTATGGCGTCCGCGCCCCTGGTGCGGCGCTTCATGCACGAGTCTGAGTCAGACTTGGTGGAGGTAGAACCGAGTACCACAGAGTAGCACCTCGTCGTCAGACACGTAGGCACCACGTCGTCGTGCCCGATCGAGGATTTGATCCCTATTAGCGACGGTGATGTCCAATCCAGAAAGGCCTGGACCCCGGCCGTCGGTCGCTTCGACAAATCGCAGTGTGATGTTGTTTAAGCGGATCGAGAGTTCGCTGCCGTTTCGATCGACGGGTAGGCCAGAAACCTTGCCCCACAGGTCCGCCAATTCGACGGGATCAAGCCCCTGAAGTTCAACGCCTTGGTAATCCACCGTCACGGACTGGTCGACCTTGTCCTCCCACTGCAGGCCTCCGGATGGTTGCCAGTTGCCATTGAAGTCGGCCTGTTGGTCCCAGTCGATCTCAAAGAAGGCGGCTCGCATATCGCCCGGGTGAATCTGGCATATATTCCAGGTGTCGCGATGACTTTCGTGTGCGATTCGAATCCCATTGTCGAGTGCTCTTTGTCGTACCGCTTGCTGGGTCACTTTGTTGTCCGCCTGACAGATGACCATATACCCGCCATCACCCCCACGCCGATCTAGGTATCGACCACCGGCTGTTCCTTCTTTGACAGGCGCGACGACCTCGAGGAAATTACGGCCGACGCACATCAGCGTATTTTCGAGACCAAATGCGCCGACGCCCGGGTCGAGAAAGCAGGCATTGATGCCTAGAACGTCCGTCAGATCATCGATCACAGGATCAAGTTCCCTCGCGACAAGACAAATTTGGCGTAGTTGAATGGACATGGATGCATCCCCCCCTTGGGCCTATGATCGAGCTTCAAATGCGACTTGGCTAGCCTTTTGAAGATTGAAATATTTTCTGACGTGATTTGTCCTTGGTGTTTCATCGGTAAGCGGAGACTGGACTCGGTGCTCGAGGACAGTGACATGGGGGAGATCGAGCTTGAATGGAAACCGTATCAGCTTTATCCGAATCTCCCGGCGGGTGGGGTGGCCCGCTCGGAATTCTTGCGGGCTCGTTATGGCGAATCCACGGATGGTACTCGAACGCCTGAACGTATTCGGATAGAAGCCGACGAGGTCGGCATTGCTTTTAATTATGCCTCGATAGATCGAGTCCCCAATACTCTATCAGCACATCGGCTACTGGCAATGGCGGGAGAAATGGGTTGCCAGCACGAGCTCGCTGAAACGTTGTTCCATGCCTATTTTTGCGACGGATCAGACGTCGGCGCTATCGACACCCTTGCCGATTGCGGCGCCACGGTTGGTATGAATGGCGGTGCCGTGCGGGAGTTTCTTTACGGCGACGCAGGTATTGAAGCGACCCTGAGGGATATCGCCGGTGCCTTTGACGTCGGCGTTGCCGGAGTTCCTTGCTACCGGTTGGGGGGCGCATTTCTATTACCGGGCGCCCAGACGCCGGATGTGATGATCCAGTTTATTGACCGAGCAAAAAAACGCCTAGCGCAAACAGAATAGTTGTCGCAGGTGGATGGAGAACAGAAGTTCACCACTCTGGCCGGCACGCAATTTATTGATAAAGTTAAAGATTAAGTCGACGGTCACGGTCGGTAAGAAAAAGTTGGACGGCGTAAACTCAGTGAGGTTACCAGCGTCATCGTATTTGCCGACCCCGGCAAGTGTGCCGATTTCGTGAAACGAGTCCGGATCACAGATCGCTGCGATACGTTCTCGAACGGTGAGTTTGCCGAATTCATGTTGGCGGGCGACCTTGTCCT
>Ga0209445_1000017_pt1 | contig 84988 bp, 86 predicted proteins | sample MarorgKNORR_S2LV_4_FD_188223 | JGI IMG/M metagenome (GOLD analysis project Ga0209445, IMG submission 188223) | Marine microbial communities from the Southern Atlantic Ocean, analyzing organic carbon cycling - NADW_A/KNORR_S2/LV (SPAdes) (version 2) | ecosystem: Environmental > Aquatic > Marine >... | reverse complement strand
TGCTGGCTCTTCAGCTTTTGGCTCTTCCTGTGCTGGCTCTTCAGCTTTTGGCTCTTCCTGTGCTGGCTCTTCAGCTTTTGGCTCTTCCTGTGCTGGCTCAACTTGCTTTATTTCAATAGGTTTTCCAGCTAACCAATCGTTAACTAAATCTTGAGGCAATATCTTTTCATCAAAACAATATCCTTTATCTTCGTCTTTCTTAACGACTCGAATTGCTTTGACTAATTTTTTTGAGCCAATCTGTAGACTAGCAACAGCTTTTTTTGCCATCTTACTTTATTTCTTTATGAATGGTCATTTTTTTTAGAATAGGATTAAACTTTTTAATCTCTAATCTATCAGGGGAATTTTTCTTATTCTTAGTTGTAATATACCTAGAGGTTCCAGCCATATCAGAATCTTTGTGTTCAGTACACTCCAAAATAACTTGAACTCTATTACCTTTCTTAGCCATTTTATTTTATTAATCCCTGTTTTCTTGCCTTTTTTAAAACTTCTGAAATACCTTTTTTATTAATGGTTTTAAGAGCTGAAGCTGAAAGCTTAAGCGTAATCCATTTGTTTTCCTCAGGAATAAAAAAACGTTTTTTGATTAAATTAACATCAAACCTTCTTTTAGTCCTATTTAAAGATTTGGAAACATTATTTCCAAACATAACTTTCTTTCCAGTAATTTCACAAGTTTTAGACATATTTCAAACCTATTTGCAACGTGCAAAACTAAACTATTTAGATTTAATAAAAAAATTATTTTTAGCTCTTAATTATCGTATTTATAAAGAAGTTTAATGATTCTTCTGTAATTTTTGAAATAAAAGACTGTCTATCACAATCAAGCTTAATTTTTTTACAGACTACTATTTCCTTAGATGCAATTGAGATAAAACAATCACCTATATCTGAAAGATTGTCGCTAACACTTGGACCAGCATTACCGGTAGTTGATATTGAGTAATCTGAATTAAAAATTTTCATTGCATTTACAGCCATTTCTTTAGCAACTTTTTCACTTACTGCAGAATACTTTTGGATATCCTCAATATTAATATTAAGAATATTTGTTTTGGAATTATTAGAATATGAAACAATAGATCCATGAAAAATTTCCGAAGCCCCAGGAATTAAAACTATTCTTTTAGAAAGTGCACCTCCAGTACAGCTTTCAGCAAAAGAAATAGTCTTGTTAGATTCCCTTAAAAAATCAACGATCTTATTCTCCATAGTTATTTGATATTTAAAGAAAAAAATTTTTCTTCTTGTATATATCCTTCAAGATTATCACTAGATACCACTTTACTAACACCTGAAGGTGTTCCAGTAAAGATTAAGTCCCCTATTTTCAATGTAAAATATTTAGAAATATATGATATTAGATAATCAATTTTCCATATCATTTTCTCAGAGTTTCCTTTTTGTACTGATATATTATTTTTTTTGAGCTCAAAATCAATATTATTTATATTATTAAACAGTGACTTTTTCATAAACTTACCCACAAGGCATGAGTTATCAAAGGCTTTAGATTTTTCCCAAGGATGACCCTTAGATCTTAGTTCTGTTTGTAAATCTCTAGCAGTAAAATCTATTCCTAGTCCAATCTCTTCATAGTACTTATGGGAGAATTTTTCATCTATATGTTTACCAAGTCTATTAATTTTGACTATTAATTCAACCTCATGATGAATATTATCAGAAAAACTAGGGATGGTAAAGGGCTGATTTTTTGAAATTAATGATGAATCAGGTTTCATAAAAATTAAAGGGCTGCCAGATCTTTTATTTGATAGTTCTTTAATATGGTCGACATAATTTTGTCCTATACAGATTATTTTCAATTTTTTATAAATTGGTTAGACTTAACTTTACTTGTGTAATAATTTTTTTTGTATACTCGGGAAAGTCCCTACTCATCATCCAAGAATAGTATCCTTTATCTTCCATAAATACTTCTTTTACTTTTTTCCCATTATACTTTCCAAAATTAAAAGCTGCATCTCCATCATTATCCTCAATTATTCTTCCAGCAAAATCAAGATTCTTATTCCTCCTTGTTAAAGTACTTAAAAAATCAACATTAGGTTCTAAATCTTCATATTTATCAAGTTGAGACAACAAAACTTCATAAGTTGCTATTGTGTCATCAAGAGCTGTGTGAGCATTCCCATGATCTTTATTACAATAGAATTTAAGCGCAGATTTCAAATCTCTTGGTTCTTTTTTAAAGAAAATTGTTTGTACATCAACTGTTTTAACTTTTATAAAAGATGAAACATCAATATCAGATCTTATAAATTCTTCAACTAAAAGTGGCAAATCAAACTTGTCTATATTATATCCAGCTAAATCACAACCCTTTATAAATTGATATATATCTTTGGAGTAGAACTTAAAGTTTGGTTGATCTTTAACCATCTTATCAGTAATTCCATGAATTGATGAAGCCTCTGTTGGTATTGGACATTCTGGATTAACCCTCCAAACCAATTCTTTTTTTTGATTGTTAACGTCCAACTTTAAGATAGCTATCTCAACTATCTTATCTTTTCCAGGGTTTATTCCTGTAGTTTCGAGATCAAAAAAACAAATTGCTTTATTTAAATTAAGTTTCATTTAACTATATAGTTTGACTAATATCCCATTTCTCAAGATATTCCGCAACTCTTTTCACAAAACTACTTCCAACTGAACCATTAATAATTCTATGGTCATAGCTATGTGAGAGAATTAATTTCTTTCTAATTCCAATAAAGTCTCCATTTGCAGTCTCAATTACAGATGGTAATTTCCTAATAACTCCTATAGCAAGGATACCAACTTGGGGTTGGTTTATTATTGGTGTCCCCATAATAGAGCCAAAATTTCCCACATTAGTTACTGTATATGTCCCATCAGAAATTTCATCAGGTCTTAATGAATTATTTCTAGCTCTATTAGAAAGGTCATTAACAGCAATGGCTAATCCCTTTAAGTTTAAATGATCAGCATTTTTTATTACAGGTACTATAAGATTTCCATTATCTAGAGATGTAGCCATACCAATATTTATTGATTTTTTAACTACTATTTTTTCATTCTCTACTGAACTATTTAATATTGGAAAGTCTCTTAAAGCTTTAATTACAGAAAAAATAAATAATGGTGTAAAAGTTAACTTTTCATTCTCATTCTTCAAAAAATTTGATTTGTTTTTTTCCCTCCAGTCCCAAAGACTTGTAACATCTGCTTCCACGAAGGATTGAACATGAGCAGAAATTTTCTTACTTTCAGACATATGATCAAAAATTATTTTGCTTACTCTATCCATTTCAATTATTTGATCCCCTAAATCATTTGTTACACTTCCTTTAACATGTGACTTAAGATCAATAGAGGTATTATCAGAACCTTTAAGGTAATTTAAAATATCAGCCTTGGTGACTCTTCCTTCTTTTCCTGATCCTTTTATTGAATCTAATTGTTCAGAAGATATATTCTCCTTCTTCGTAATGCTTTTAACTAGTGGAGAATAGAATCTTTTCTTCTTAGTATTAGTTTTTTGATCTTTTTTAGGAATATCAAGACTTTTTATTGTCTTATCAATGGTTTCTTCTATTTCTTTTACTTCTATTCTTTCTTTCTTAGCATCATCAACTATATCATCCTTATCTTTTATAGCTTCAGACTTCTTCTCTTCTATTTCCCCATCATTAATATCATTTGTTTCAATCTCAGCTATTACCTCTCCAACCTTTATAATTTGATCTACCTCAAAATTTCTTTTTACCAAAACACCTTTATATTCTGAAGGAACATCTGAGTCAACCTTATCAGTTGCTATTTCTACAACAGGTTCATCTATATCAACTTTATCTCCTACATTTTTCAACCAATTAGTAAGAGTTGCTTCAGCTATACTCTCTCCCATTTTTGGGAGTTTTAGATAATATTTCCCCATCCTTTATTGTAGACAAATTTACAATTTATATTATTAGTCATTTTTCAAGTTACTTTCATATGGCATCCTATTTTGAATACTTCTTGCTAGAGTAACTTCATCAGTATATTCAAGCTGATCACCAACTGGAATTCCTCTTGCTAAAACAGATATATCAAGATCAAATTCTTGAATAATTTTAAAAATATAAAAATTTGTTGTGTCTGCTTCAATAGTAGCGCTTAGTGCAAAAATTACCTCTTTAATTGATTGTTCTTGAATTTTATTTCTAATAGTATCAATATTTAAATCTTCTGGACCAATCCCATCAATAGGAGAAATAACTCCTCCTAAAACATGATATAGCCCATTGTACAAATTAGTATTCTCAATTGCCATAACATCTCTAATATCCTCTACAATACATAAAATAGAAGAATTTCTAGACGGATTTGTACATATTTCACATATTTCTTTATCAGAAATATTATGACATTTATTGCAATAGACTATTTTATCTCTAAATTCTCTTATACTATCTGATAGATCTTTAGAGTATTCTGTAGGTTTTTTTAGAATTTCAAGAGCAATTCTTAAAGCAGATCTTTTTCCAATACCAGTTAATTGAGAAATATTATAAACTAAATTTTCAAGAAGTTTTGAGGAAAATTCCATTCTGCAAATTTAGAAAATTATTCGTTGAAAGTTGTTTTGTATATTTACAAATAGATGCTATCTCCTGAAATTATATTAATTACTGTACTCTTATATTTTGCAATATTGACCTTAATATCATATCTAACAAGCAAAGAGGATAATAATAAAGTTTTTTTCAATGCAAATAAAAATTCAAACTGGTTCGTTGTTGCATTTGGAATGGTTGGTGCTTCTTTATCAGGAGTTACCTTTATTTCAGTTCCAGGATGGGTCGATGAATCACAGTTCACATATTTTCAAGTTGTTCTGGGATATCTTATAGGATATCTTGTTGTTGCAAGCGTATTACTTCCAATATACTATAGACTTGGATTAACTTCAATTTATGAATATCTAGATGAAAGGTTTGGTGAAAACTCATACTTTGTGGGATCTATTTTTTTTCTTATTTCAAGAATTTTAGGGGCATCATTTAGATTATTTCTAGTAGCTATTGTCTTTCAGGAATTTATCTTTGATTCAATGAAAATACCATTCGAAATAACAGTCATTTTCTCTATTCTACTAATTTGGCTATATACAAAAAAAGGAGGTATAAAAACTATTGTTTGGACTGATACTATTCAAACAACTTTTATGATTTTAGCTGTCATATTATCAATAGTTTATATCAATAAGAGCCTAGACTGGAGTATGCTAGAGTTTTTCTCCTCTTCAGAATTAAAAGAGTATAATAAAATATTTGTTACAGATAACTTTTTAGAGAGAAATTTCTTTTGGAAATCTTTTGTGGGTGGTGCTTTTGTAACAATATGTATGACTGGATTAGATCAAGATATGATGCAAAAGAATTTAACATGTAAAAACATTGTTGAAGCAAAAAAAAATATGATAGTATTTAGTTTTATTTTAACTTTTGTAACCTTCCTTTTCATATTGCTAGGAGCACTTTTATATATATATGCTAAAAGGAATAATATTGACGTTCCTTTAATGAATGGTTCTATGAATTCTGATTTGCTATTCCCCAAAATTGCACTTGAAGGTGGGTTGGGTCAATTTGTTGGTATAACTTTTATACTTGGTCTTATTGCTGCAGCCTATAGTAGTGCTGATAGTGCATTGACATCTCTTACAACTTCTTTTTGTATAGATATTTTAAAAATAAATAAACTCTCATCAGAAAGCCAGATTAAGGTTAGGAAGCAGACTCATATTTGGATGAGCTTAACATTAATCTTAGTTGTAATTTCATATAGGTATATTTTAGATAGAAATGTCATAGATAGTCTTCTTACTGTAGCTCAATATACATATGGACCATTATTAGGCTTATTTGCTTTTGGAATTTTCACTAAATTCAAGATAGATGATAAAAAAGTATACTATGTCGTAATAATTAATATGATCCTAATAATTATTCTAGGTAATATACCCAGCAGTTTAATTGGGGGATATTTTATTGGCTATGAATTATTACCTATAAATGGATTACTTAATTTTATTGGCCTATACTTGATAAGAAAATAGTGCCAAAATGTCATAATAATAGTGTTTGGTATTTTTTTTGTTTATATAATATAAAATTAAAAAAATGGGAAAAGGTAAAATAAATGTTTCTGTCGAAAATATATTTCCTCTAATTAAAAAATTTCTATATAGTGATCAAGAAATTTTTTTAAGAGAATTAGTTTCAAATGCAACTGATGCATTAACAAAGCTGAACCATATTAGTAGCACTGGTGAAATTAAGGGTGATACTGGGGATTTAGGACTAGAGATTAAAGTAAACAAAAAAGAAAAAACACTTCATATAATTGATAATGGTGTTGGTATGACTGCAGAAGAAGTGAAGAAATATATTAATGATGTTGCTTTTTCTGGAGCTGAAGAGTTTCTTGAAAAATATAAGGATAAAAAAGATGATGCAGGTATTATTGGCCATTTTGGTTTAGGGTTTTACTCTTCTTTTATGGTGGCTGATAAAGTTGAAATTATAACTAAATCATATAAGGATGAATCAGCTGCTCATTGGATTTGTGATGGTTCTCCAGAATATAGTTTAAAAAAGTCTTCAAAAGAAGAAAGAGGTACAGAGATAATACTGCATATATCAAAGGATAGCAAAGATTATCTTGAAGAAAGTAAAATTACAGAGTTACTTAATAAATACAATAAGTTTATGCCTTTTCCAATTAAATTTGGCACTAAGGAAGAAGCTATTAATAAAGGTGGCAAAGAGGGGAAATCAGAAACTGTAACTGTTGATAATATTATTAATAACACTAATCCTGCATGGACAAAAACTCCTTCAGATTTAAAAGATGAAGACTATAAGAATTTTTACAAAGAGCTCTACCCATTTCAGTTTGAAGAGCCCCTATTTCATATTCATCTTAATGTTGACTACCCTTTTAACTTAACGGGTATTTTATATTTTCCTAAAATTTTAAATGACTTGAATATTCAAAAAGACAGAATTCAACTATATCAAAATCAAGTATTTGTTACTGATAATGTTGAGGGAATAGTTCCTGAATTTCTTGCATTACTTAAAGGTGTAATTGATTCACCCGATATTCCACTTAATGTATCTAGAAGTTACCTACAATCAGATTCATCTGTTAAAAAAATAACTAATTATATAACAAGAAAAGTAGCAGACAAATTAAATTCTATTTTCAAAAATGATAGGAAAAGTCTTGAAGAGAAATGGAATGACATTAAAGTAGTTATTGAATATGGTATGCTAACAGAAGATAAGTTTTATGATAAAGCAGAAGAATTTAATTTATTCCCTACCGTAGATAAAAAGTATCTTACCTATTCTGAATTGGAGAAGAAAATAAAGAAAAATCAAACAGATAAAGATGGTAATCTAATCATTTTATATGCTCAAAATAAGGATGATCAACATTCTTACATAAAGAATGCAAAGGAGAAAGGTTACGAAGTTTTATTACTTGACTCGCCAATTATTTCTCATTTAATGCAAAAATTTGAATCAAAAAAAGAAAAGATCAAGTTTACAAGGGTTGATTCAGATGCTCTAGAGAACCTTATAAACAAGGAAGAAAATAAAATTTCTAAATTAAGTGATGAAGAAAAAGAGAAACTTAAACCTATGATAGAAGAGTCTGTTTCAGAAGAAAAATATACTGTACAACTAGAACCAATGGACAGCAATTCATTACCATTTATGTTAGCTCAACCAGAGTTTATGAGAAGAATGAAAGAAATGCAACAAACTGGAGGTGGAGCAATGGGATCTTTTCCTGAAATGTATACACTTATTGTAAATACTAATCATGAATTAGTAGGAAAAATTTTAAATACTAGAACTGAAAACAAAAGAAAAAGATTGATTAAACAGTCTATTGATTTAGCAAAATTATCACAAAGCACTCTTAAGGGTGAGGAACTAACAGAATTTATTAAAAGAAGCATTGATTTAATAAAATAATCAGTCAAAAATATAATTTAAAATTTCAGCTAGTCTATGACCTCCCTTAAATAATGAAATTTTAACTAAATCAAAATTTTTATATTGGTATTCATAGCCCAAACTAGTATTGTCTAGACTTTTATATATATTATTTGTATGAATATGGATTTCATTAATCCACCTATTTAAGTCTTTTCTTTCAAATTTTTTCGATTTATTTGTTTTACTTTTTTGGAGATTATATGCCATTTCTGAGTAGCTCATTTGGTATCCATCAATCATTTTACTATCCCACACACTGTGAAGATTAGTGTTTCTTCCAAACCACTTTACATTGATTCTGTTTCCTCCCCTATCTTCTTTTTGTCCTAAATGTAATGGTTGATGAAGATCACCTATAAAATGAACAAGTAACTTAAGGTGGAAAGCTTTACTCTCATTATCGCTAGATTTACTCTTCAATACATCAATACATTTATTTATAGCTATAAATAAATCACCATCTTCAGACTTTATTGACTCAGAGTAATCTTCTTCCAAATCAAAATTTATGAAATGCCAAGAATAGTATTTATCATATCTATCATCTGATTTTATTTCATCAGCATAAACTGAAATATCTGCAAGGGTTTGACCATCTAGAATTTTTGAAATTTCTTCTTTAGTTTTTTTTGAAATATTTTGTTCAGCAATTTCCCCAACAACTCTATGGCCTGTAGGTCCCCAAATTGTTGAATTTGTATTACCAAATAATAAAAAAATTAATATTACAAAATTTTTCATACTTTAAAATGGATATATCAATTTAAGATGTTTTTACAAAACTTATGTTAATTTTGTGTTAGAAAAAAATAATTTGAAAAACACCTGCCTCTATATATTTATTTTTTTATTTCAAACCTTTATCCTTAAATCTCAGGAGGTAACTGTTAAATATACTGAAGATAAAATTGAGATTGATGGATCTCCTAATGATTCAGCATGGAAAAATGCTGATGTAGCCTCCGACTTTTGGCAGTGGAGACCAACTGATTCAGTTAAAGCAATCAAACAAACTGAATTTAAAGCTTTATTTGACAAAAAAAATCTATATTTTCTTGTTAAAGCTTATACAAAAGAAAAGAAATTTACAGTATATAATTTAAAGAGAGATTTTGAAACTAAAAGTGCTGATTATGTTCAATTAATATTTGATACTTTTAGTGATGCATCAAATGCTTTTAAATTTCAAACCAATCACCTCGGATTAAAAGGAGATATGCTTCTATCCTCTGTCCTTTCATGGGGAGATAGCAGAGGGATGAATTCTTCATGGGATGCAATATGGGAGGTAGAATCAAAATTATATGATGACTCTTATATAGCAGAAGTTAAAATTCCACTTAATCAACTCTATTTTTTAAATGGATCAAAGAGCTGGAGATTTAATATTTATAGGAGTGACACTCAAACTATGGAACATTCAAGTTGGGCTAAAACTCCACAAAATCTAAGAATAGGTGATCTTGCTTTTATGGGAAAAATTAATTTTGAAAAACCTCTAGGTGAGTCTAAAAAACCCATTTCGTTTATTCCATATTTTAATGGCATTACTGGCAGAAATTTTGTTCAAGAAAAAAGTTTAAACAATTTTGAATACGGTCTAGATATGAAAGTACCAATAGGTAATTCTATTAACGTTGATCTAACTTTTAACCCTGATTTTTCTCAGGTTGAAGTTGATGATCAGTTAGTAAACTTAACTCAATTTGAGCTTAAACTGCCTGAAAAAAGACAATTCTTCACTCAAAATTCTGATCTATTTACTGACTTTGGTCAACAAAGAGATGCTGAACCTTTCTTCTCAAGAAGAATAGGAATAGCAACAGATTTAGATGGAAATACTATTGAGAATAAAATAATCAGAGGGTTTAGATTAAGTGGAAAAATAAATGACAAGTTAAGAATAGGATTATTAAATGTTTTAACAGAGGAAGATAAGGCTAATGGAATCCCTCAAAATAATAGTACACTATTTACTATAAGAAATAAAGTTTTTGCTAGATCTAATTATGCCTTCTTTTTTATTAATAGAGAGAATACAAAAAATTATGATTTTGTTGAAAATCAAAAAAAGTATAATAGGGTATTTGGATTTGAATATAACCTAGCTTCTGAAAATAGTGAATGGAGTGGCAGAACCTTTATTCACAAATCTATTACTCCTGAAAAAAATGATAAAAATGCATCATTTGGAATGAGACTATCAAAGAATACACGTAAGCATTATATTAGTATGGGTGGTTCATATGTTGGTGATGACTTTAGATCAGATCTTGGATACTATAGAAGATATGGTTTTATAAAACTTACTCCATTTTATCAATATAGAATATACCCAAAGAATAGTTCCACAGTACTCAATTATGCTCTACAGCATTATTCTGCATATGTCTTTAGACCAAATAAAAAAGAAAAATTTGAAGGAAGATGGAATATTTCATCTTTTGAAATAAAATATTTAAATCAAAGTGAGTTTGAAATTAAACAGAATATAAAGAGGGATTATCTATATTATGATTTTGATCCAACTAGAACTGAAGGAGCTACTCCTCTTCCTGCTAATAACTTTTATTCTTATACTGATTACGAAATTGCATATAGCACTCCAGATAAGAATTTATTTAGTGTCAGATCAAAAGTTAATTTTGGTGATTTTTTTAATGGAACAAAGTTTTCAATTAATAGTGAGTTAAATTTTAGAGTACAACCTTATTTTAATACAAGTCTAAAAATAAATTACGATTCTATTGAACTTCCAGAACCCTACCCAAGCAGAGATATTTGGCTAATTAGCCCAAAATTTCAATTTACTTTTAACAAGAAAACTTTTTGGACTACATATGTTCAATACACTAATCAATCTGAAAATCTTGGAATTAATTCAAGACTTCAATGGAGGTTTGCGCCACTATCTGATTTATATCTAGTATATAATGACAACTATTTTACTACCGGATCCATTGAACCTCAATTCAGATCAATAAATTTAAAATTAACGTATTGGATTAATATATAACTATGAATAATCTAATAAATAAAATATTACTTATACTATTATCTATTACAATTATTTATGGATGTAATAATAGCGAATCCAATAATTATATGTTAGTAAATGGTAAAATTGATGGGTTAAGAAAAGGTAAGCTATATCTTCAACAATTTGTTGATTCAGTTTTTGTATCAATTGATTCAACTGTAGTCAATAATGAATTTGAATTTAATTTGGGAACAGAAATAATTGAACCTGATATATATTATTTATACTTAGATAAAGTTGACGGGGACTCTGTTAATGATAGAATAAAGTTTTTCGGTGATAGTGGAGAAATAACAATTAATTCAAGATTGATAACTTTTGACTCAAATGCAGAAATTTCAGGATCAAAAAATCAAACTTTGATGGAAGAATATCAATTAATAATAAGAAAATTTAACCTTGAAAACCTTGATTTACTTGAGATTTATTATGATTCACAAATTAATGGGAATAATAAAAGATTTGATTCAGTTAATGATGCAATAAATAATTTAATTAAAAGAAAATATCTCTACAGTTTAAACTTTGCAGCTACTAATGCTGATTATGAGATTTCTCCTTTTATTCTAACTACTGAAGTCCCAGATGCCAATAAAGAATTATTAAAACAGGTATACGATAAATTTAATGACTCTATAAAGGTTAGTAAATATGGTAAGTTATTGATGGAGATAATTAGCAACTAGTTTCTATAAAGGTAAATTTTTTTTATCCAGAATATTCCACAAAGTTTCTAGGAGTCTCGAAAAGAGTTATTTTAAGCTTATAATCAGGTTTAAAGTGATTGATTAGCCTATCATATATTAGAATTGCTATATTCTCAGCAGTTGGATTTAAATTTTTAAATTCTGGAATATCAAGATTTAAATTTTTGTGATCAAGATAGTCTTCAACTTCTTTTTTAATTATATCCTTCAATTTACTTAAATCATAAACATATCCTGTTTCAGGATTTACTTTTCCAGTTAAACTAACTGTTAAATCATAATTATGGCCATGAAAATTTTTATTAGCACACTTACCAAAAATTCTTTCATTTTCTTCATCAGACCAATCAGGCCTATAAAGTTTATGAGCTGCATTAAAATGAGACTTTCTACTTATTGTAAGATTCACTTTTTAAAATTTTTATAAAAATAATCAAATGCTATAACAAACCATACTGTATAGTCTTCTTGATTTTCATTTATATCTTTTTCTATTTCCTCAAGTGACATCCATTTCCAGTCTTCTACTTCATCTTTATTTAGAATAGGGTTTCCATTAAAATTTCCTATTAATACATGATCAAATTCATGCTCTGTAAATCCATTTCCTAAGACCTCCTTATAAGTAAATTCAAATTCTTTTTTGAGTTCTGTTTTAATTCCCATCTCTTCATATAATCTTCTTTTACCTGCATCAATAATATCTTCTCCATCTCTAGGGTGGCTACAACAAGTATTTGTCCACAACCCTGCAGAATGATATTTTACTAAAGATCTCTTTTGAAGTAAGATTTGATTTTTAGAATTAAACAAAAAGATTGAAAATGCTCTATGGAGTATTCCTTTTTGATGAGCTTCCAATTTAGGCATTAAACCTATTTGGTTACCACTCTTATCAACTAAAACTACTTTTTTTTCAACCATATATAAGTTAAATTAATAATTTAACTCTTCTTCTTCTTTATTAATAAGTAAACTATTATATTCTTCTTTAAGACCAACCAAAATATTTTCATGTTTTCTATTCCCTGTACCTGCAGGAATTCTATGTCCAACAATAACATTTTCTTTTAATCCTTCTAAAGAATCATTTTTACCATTAACAGCAGCCTCATTAAGAACTTTAGTTGTCTCTTGGAAAGAAGCAGCAGATATAAAAGATTTAGTTTGAAGAGAAGCTCTAGTTATTCCTTGTAATTGAGTAGAAGCAGTTGCTGGTTTTGCATCTCTAGCAGAGGCTGGTTTTTTCTCATCTCTTTGTAAAATTGAATTTTCATCACGAAGTTGGCGTGCTGAAACTAATTTACCAACCTTAAATGTTTCACTATCCCCAGATTCTTCAACTACTTTCATTCCATATAAGGAATCATTGTGAGAAATAAATTCATCTTTATACGTTAACTGATTTTCAAGGAATAAAGAATCGCCTGGATCAATTATTTTAACTTTTCTCATCATTTGTCTAACTACAACTTCAAAATGCTTGTCATTAATCTTAACACCTTGGAGTCTGTAAACTTCTTGTACTTCATTCACTAGATATTGTTGAACAGCAGCAGGACCTTTTATATTTAGAATATCTGTAGGTGTTATAGATCCATCAGATAAAGGCATCCCCGCTTTGATGAAATCATTTTCTTGAACTAATATCTGGTTCGAAAGTTTTACTAGATATTTTTTAACATCTCCAAATTTGGATTCAACTACTATCTCTCTATTACCACGCTTAATCTTACCAAATGATACAACACCATCAATTTCAGAAACAATAGCAGGATTAGATGGATTTCTTGCTTCAAAAAGTTCAGTAACTCTTGGAAGTCCACCAGTTATATCTCCTGATTTTGCAGATTTTCTTGGAATTTTTACAAGTATTTTTCCTTTAGTTATTTTCTCTTTTTCATCAACCATAATATGAGCTCCAACAGGTAAATTATATGATCTAAGAGTAACACCTTTAGAATCTTGTATCAATAATGTTGGTATTAATTTTTTGTCTCTAGAATCAGTTATAACTTTTTCTTTAAAACCAGTCTGTTCATCAATCTCAACCAGATAAGTCTTTCCAATTTCAATATTTTCATAAACTATTGTACCAGAAAATTCTGAAACTATAACACCGTTAAAAGGATCCCATTGACAAATTAAATCTCCTTTTTTTATTTTTTGTCCATTTTTTATACCTATATAAGATCCATAAGGAATATTATTGGTGCTTAAGACATTCTTAGTATTATTATCTATAATTCTTATCTCACTTGTTCTTGATATAACAATATTATTATTATTCCCATCATTATCTTTTACCTTGACAACTTTTAAATCATCAATCTCAGTAACTCCTTCAAATTTTGAAATCAGAGAGTTTTCTTCAGAAATATTTCCAGCAACTCCACCAACGTGAAAAGTTCTTAAAGTTAATTGAGTCCCTGGTTCTCCAATAGATTGAGCAGCAACTACACCAACAGCTTCTCCTATTTGAACTAATTTACCTGTAGAAAGATTTCTTCCATAACAATTAACACAAATTCCTCTTTTAGTCTCACATGTTAATGGAGATCTAACCTCTATTGATGTAATAAGAGTTGACTCGATTTTATTAACAATCTCCTCATTTATTTGAGTTCCAACTTCAACTAATACTTCATTATTTGTAGGATCTACAACTTGATTTAATGAAACTCTTCCTAATATTCTTTCTCCTAAAGTTTCAACAATCTCTTCATTTTTCTTTAGTGCTGAAACTTCTAGACCTCTTAACGTACCACAGTCAAATTCATTAACAATTACATCTTGTGAAACATCTACAAGTCTTCTTGTAAGATAACCAGCATCAGCTGTTTTTAAAGCGGTATCTGCTAATCCTTTTCTTGCTCCATGAGTTGAAATAAAATACTCAAGAATAGAAAGTCCTTCTTTAAAATTAGATAAAATCGGGTTTTCAATTATCTCGCCACCACCAATATTTGATTTTTTTGGTTTAGCCATTAATCCTCTCATACCCGTTAATTGTCTAATTTGTTCTTTAGAACCTCTAGCTCCAGAATCAAGCATCATATAAACAGAGTTAAAACCTTGCTGATCTTCACTTATTTGTTTCATTGCTAGCTCTGTTAAAGTCGCATTTGCAGATGTCCAAACATCTATAACCTGATTATATCTTTCATTATTAGTAATTAATCCCATGTTATAGTTATTTATAATTCCATCAACCTGAGAATTAGCATTATTAATTAAAGTTTGTTTTTGTTCAGGAATTTTTATATCTCCTAAACTAAATGACAATCCTCCTTTAAAAGCAAAAGAATATCCTAAATTTTTTATTAGATCTAGGAATTCAGAAGTTTCTGGAACACTTGTAAATTGAAGTATTTTTCCTATTATTTCTCTTAAATTCTTTTTAGTTAGTACTTCATTAAAAAAACCTGCTTTTTCTGGGACAACTTCATTGAAAAAGATTCTACCAGGTGTAGTTTCAATAATTTCAGAAATAGATTTACCTGTTTTATTATCATATCTTAAAATTCTACATTTTATATGAGCATTTAAATCAACTTTATTCTCATTATAAGCCATTTTAACTTCTTCAGATGAGTAAAAAGTCAGACCTTCTCCTATTAGTTTTTTATTCTCATCCGATTTTCTTGACTTAGTCATATAGTAAAGTCCTAGAACCATATCCTGAGATGGGACAGTAATTGGTGATCCATTAGCAGGGTTAAGGATATTATGTGAGCCTAACATCAATAATTGAGCCTCAAGAATAGCCTCTGGGCCTAATGGAAGATGAACAGCCATTTGATCTCCATCAAAATCTGCATTAAATGCAGTACAAGTTAATGGGTGAAGCTGGATAGCTTTTCCCTCAATTAATTTAGGTTGGAAAGCCTGTATTCCCAATCTATGAAGAGTAGGTGCTCTATTAAGAAGTACTGGATGACCTTTAAGAACATTTTCTAGAATATCCCATACAATTGGCTCTCTCCTATCAATAATTTTCTTGGCAGATTTAACAGTCTTTACAATTCCTCTTTCAATTAGTTTCCTAATAATAAAAGGTTTATAAAGTTCTGCTGCCATATCTTTAGGGATTCCACATTCAAATAATTTCAATTCAGGTCCAACTACAATTACAGATCTTGCAGAATAATCTACCCTTTTCCCTAATAAATTTTGTCTAAATCTTCCCTGTTTACCCTTTAACGAGTCAGATAATGACTTTAATGGTCTATTTGATTCAGTTTTTACAGCTGATGATTTTCTTGTATTATCAAATAATGAATCAACTGATTCTTGAAGCATTCTTTTTTCGTTTCTAAGTATTACCTCAGGTGCCTTAATTTCAACCAATCTTTTTAATCTATTATTTCTAATAATTACCCTTCTATATAAGTCATTTAAATCTGAAGTTGCAAATCTACCTCCATCTAATGGTACTAGAGGTCTTAATTCAGGTGGAATAACAGGTATTACCTTAACTATCATCCACTCTGGAAGATTTTCTTTTCTTTGATTTGCTTCTCGAAAAGATTCAACAACTTGAAGCCTTTTAAGGGCTTCTGTTTTTCTCTGTTTTGAAGTTTCATTGTTAGCTTTATGTCTTAATTGATAAGATAATTCTTCTAAATCAATTCTTGATAAAAGTTCAATTAAACACTCTGCCCCCATTTTTGCAATGAATTTTTTTTCATCACTATCATCTAAAAATTGATTATCTGCTGGAAGTGTTTCAACAATTGACAAATATTCTTCTTCAGTTAGAAAATCCATTTTATTAATAGGTTCACCTTCAGCATTTTTAGATTCACCAGGTTGAATAACAACATATCTTTCATAATATATTATCATATCAAGCTTTTTTGATGCTAGACCTAATAGGTATCCAATTTTATTTGGTAATGATCTAAAATACCAGATATGAGCAACAGGAACAACTAGACTAATATGACCAACTCTATCTCTTCTAACTTTTTTTTCAGTTACTTCAACTCCACATCTATCACAAACAATTCCCTTATAACGGATTCTTTTATATTTTCCACATGCACATTCAAAGTCTTTAACAGGTCCAAATATTCTTTCACAAAAAAGACCATCCCTTTCTGGTTTGTGGGTTCTATAATTTATTGTTTCTGGTTTAAGGACTTCTCCTTTAGAATTTCCAAGTATAACTTCAGGAGATGCTAAACCAATGGAAATTGTGTTAAATTTTTTTTGAGTTATTTTTTCATTATTTTTTACCATATTCAAAATATATATAATTAATTTTATTTTTCTAGAAGCCTAATATCTAAAGCTAATCCTTTAAGTTCATGCATAAGTACATTAAATGATTCTGGCAACCCAGGTTGAGGAAGGTTCTCGCCTTTTACTATTGCCTCATATGTTTTAGCTCTTCCTACAACATCATCTGACTTAAGTGTTAATATTTCTTGTAGAGCACTTGAAGCACCATATGCTTCTAGAGCCCAAACTTCCATTTCTCCAAAACGTTGACCACCAAATTGAGCCTTACCTCCAAGTGGCTGTTGTGTAATTAAACTATAAGGACCAATTGATCTCGAATGCATTTTATCATCAACCATATGGCCAAGTTTTAGCATATAAATAATTCCAACTGTAGCAGCTTGGTCAAACCTTTTACCAGTTCCTCCATCGTAGAGGTAGGTATGACCAAATCTTGGCAGTTCTGCTTTATCTGTTAATTCATTTATTTGATCAAGAGTAGCACCATCAAAAATTGGTGTTGAAAATTTCTTACCTAATTTTTTACCAGCCCAACCTAAGACAGTTTCATAAATTTGACCTATGTTCATCCTTGAAGGAACACCAAGTGGATTCAGAACTATATCAACTGGAGTACCATCCTCTAGAAAAGGCATGTCTTCTTCTCTTACAATTCTTGCAACAATTCCTTTATTTCCATGTCTTCCAGCCATTTTATCACCTACTTTAAGTTTTCTCTTTTTTGCAACATAAATCTTTGCTAACTGTTTAACTCCTGGTGAAAGCTCATCACCTACACTTATAGTAAAATTCTCTCTTCTTAGAGATCCTTGAATATCATTTTCTTTAATCCTATAATTATGTAATAAATTGTTAATAAGACTATTAGTACTGTCACTTGTAGTCCATGCACCTTTTGTTAAATGTGTGTAATCATCAACATTTTGAAGTATTTTTTGAGTATATTTTTTTCCTTTTTGTAATATTTCTTCCCCTAAATCATTATATACTCCCTGACATGTCTTTCCATTTACTACACTAAATAACTTCTCAATTAGAACTCCCTTTATATCATTTAGAATTGCTTCATATTTAGAGTTCAAATTTACTAAATCAACTTTATCTTGACTTCTTCTTCTTTTATCTTTAAAGGACCTTACAAATAATTTTTTATCAATAACAATCCCATTAAGAGATGGAGGAGCTTTTAAAGATGCATCCTTAACATCACCTGCCTTATCTCCAAAAATCGCTCTCAAAAGTTTTTCTTCAGGAGTAGGATCTGATTCACCTTTAGGGGTAATCTTACCAATTAATATATCTCCAGGGTTAACTTCAGCACCAACTCTAATCATTCCATTTTCATCTAGTTCCTTAGTCGCTTCTTCACTAACATTTGGAATATCATCTGTAAGTTCTTCAGTCCCTAATTTAGTATCTCTTACATCAATAGAATACTCATCAATATGAATTGAGGTAAATATGTCTTGTCTAACAACACTCTCTGAAATTACAATTGCATCTTCAAAATTATAGCCTTTCCAAGGCATAAAAGCTACCTTAAGATTTCTTCCTAATGCTAATTCACCATTTTGAGTAGCATACCCCTCACATAGAACTTGTCCTTTAATAACTGTATCTCCCTTCTTAACAATAGGTCTTAAATTAACACAAGTACCTTGATTTGTCTTTTTAAATTTAATAAGATCATATGTTTTCTTATATTCATCAAATGATAGTAATTTCTCCTCAAACGTTAAATTATGATTAATTATAATCTTATTAGCATCAACAAATTCAACATTACCTGCCCTCTCTGCATTAATTAAAACTCTTGAATCAGATGCAACAGCTCTCTCCAGTCCTGTTCCTACAATAGGAGACTCAGGTTTTAATAGAGGGACAGCTTGTCTCATCATATTAGATCCCATCAATGCTCTATTGGCATCATCATGCTCCAAGAAAGGTATCAAAGAAGCTGAAATCGATGCAATCTGATTTGGTGCCACATCTGTATAGTTTATCTTATCAGGAGATACAACTGGAAAGTCTGCTTCATCTCTTGCAATAACTTTTTTTGAAGTAATCTTTCCATTTTTTCCTATATCAATATTTGCTTGAGCTATTAAATTATTCTCTTCTTCTTCTGCTGTTAAATACTTAATCTTAGATAGATTGATTTTTCCATCTTTAACTTCTCGATATGGCGTCTCAATAAATCCTAAATTGTTAACTCTTGCATATACTGCCAAAGATGATATTAGACCAATATTTGGTCCTTCAGGAGTTTCAATTGGACATAGTCTCCCATAATGGGTATAATGAACATCTCTAACCTCAAAACCTGCTCTTTCCCTTGATAGACCACCAGGACCAAGAGCTGAAAGTCTTCTTTTATGAGTTAACTCAGCAAGAGGATTTGTTTGATCCATAAACTGAGATAATTGATTAGTACCAAAAAAAGTATTTATAACTGATGATAAAGTCTTTGCATTAATTAGATCAATTGGAGTGAAAACTTCATTATCTCTAACATTCATTCTTTCCCTTATTGTTCTTGCCATTCTTGCAAGACCAACTCCAAATTGAGTTGAAAGTTGTTCCCCAACAGTTCTAACTCTTCTATTAGATAAATGATCAATATCATCTATTTCAGCTTTAGAATTAATCAATTCTATTAGATATTTAATAATAGTAGTTATATCTAGTCTAGTAAGAGTCCTCTCCTCCATATCAACATCTAGATTAAGCTTTTTATTCATTCTATATCTTCCAACTTCTCCCAAGTTATATCTTTGATCAGAAAAGAAAAGTTTATCTATAATACCCCTTGCTGTCTCTTCATCTGGCGGCTCAGCATTTCTAAGTTGCCTATAAATATATTCTACTGCTTCTTTTTCAGTATTTGTTTGGTCCTTTTGAAGTGTATTATATATGATAGCATAATCTGAAAGATGAGAATCTTCTTTATGAACTAAAATAGTCTTTACATCAGCATCTATAATTTCTTCAATATGTTCCTTCTCAATTACTGTATCTCTATCTATTATTATTTCATTTCTTTCAATTGAGATAACCTCTCCAGTATCTTCATCAACAAAATCTTCATGCCAAGTTTTTAAAACTCTAGCAGCAAGCTTTCTATTAATTACTTTTTTTATTGCTGCTTTAGTAACTTTAATTTCTTCAGCTAGATCAAATATGTCAAGTATCTCCTTGTCTCCCGGGTAACCAATAGCTCTGAATAGAGTTGTAACGGGAAGTTTCTTTTTCCTGTCAATATAAGCGTACATTACATTATTAATATCAGTTGCAAATTCAATCCATGAACCCTTGAAAGGAATTACTCTAGCAGAATATAATTTTGTTCCATTTGCATGGAAAGATTGACCGAAGAAAACACCAGGAGATCTATGTAATTGAGAAACAACTACTCTCTCTGCACCATTTATAATAAATGTACCACTTGGAGTCATATATGGTATAGATCCTAAGAAAACATCTTGAACAATTGTTTCAAAATCCTCATGTTCAGCATCTGTACAATAAAGTTTAAGTCTAGCTTTTAATGGAACTGAATAAGTTAATCCTCTCTCAATACACTCTTGCATTGAATATCTTGGAGGATCAATAAAATAATCAAGAAATTCTAATACAAATTGACTTCTTGCATCAGTAATAGGGAAGTTTTCTTTAAAAGTATTAAATAATCCCTCTTCAACTCTTTCATCAGATCTTGTTTCTAATTGAAAAAAGTCTTTAAATGATTTTATCTGTATATCTAAAAAATCTGTTGCTACATTAGCACTTTTAGAATTAGCAAAATTTATTCTTTGATTATTTTTTTTTGTCATCTTTTATTATTTCAAATTAGATAATACAAGGCTAGGCCTTTAGGATTAATCCTAAAAGCCTAAAATTGATTTATTTTAATTTACTTAAGTTCAACTTCAGCTCCAGCTTCTTCAAGAGATTTCTTCAGTCCTTCAGCGTCATCTTTAGATATTGCTTCCTTAATGTTACTAGGAGTATTATCTACAAGATCTTTAGCTTCTTTTAAACCTAATCCTGTTAATTCCTTAACCAATTTAACAACTGCAAGTTTTGAACCTCCAGCTGATTTAAGAATTACATCAAATTCAGTTTTTGTTTCAGCTACAGAGTCTCCACCTGCTGCTGGACCTCCTGATACTGCGACAGCTGCAGCTGCAGCTGGTTCAATACCATGATCTTCTTTTAGAATATCAGCTAGTTCATTAACCTCCTTTACTGTAAGGCTAACAAGCTGGTCTGCGACTTTTTTTAGATCTGCCATTATTAGAGTTTTTAATTATTAATTTATTTATTTTTCACTTAATTTTTTTTACTAAGAATTTTCAGCTTTCGGTTCTTCCTTTGCTGGCTCTTCAATTGCTGATTTTTCTTTTAGTGTCTTTATTAACCCTGCAATTTTACCACCACCTGATTTAAGAGCTGATATAATATTTTTTGCTGGAGACTGAAGCAAACTGATAATCTCACCAATTATTTCTTCCTTAGATTTTAGTGTAGACAGAAAATCTATCTTTTCATCTCCTATATATATTTCCTCATTAATAAAAGCACCCTTTAAAATAGGCTTATCTCCATCTTTTCTAAACTTTTTGATAACTTTTGCAGGTGCATTTCCATAATCAGAAAACATTATAGATGTATTACCTTTGAGGTGTTCTTTAAGTTCGCCAAAATCAACACCAGACTCTTCCATTGCACGATGTAGAAATGTATTCTTAACAACCGATAACTTTACATTCGAGTTAAAGCACTCTCTTCTTAACTTAGTTGTTTGAACACAATCAAGACCAGCAATATCAGTCAAATAAAGTGTCTTACACTCTACAAGATCATTTTTCAAGTCTTCAACAACTTTAATTTTTTCTTCCTTATTCATTATTTCTTATTCTACTTTTGTTTCTATTGCAATCCCAGGACTCATAGTACTAGACATAGAAATACTTTTTACATATGTACCCTTTAAGGATGATGGTTTTAATTTTACTATTGTGTTTATTAACTCATTTGCATTGTCTTTTATTTTATCAGCTGTAAATGAAACTTTACCTACTGAAGTATGAATTATACCCGTTTTATCAACTTTAAAATCAATTTTACCACCTTTTATATCCGTAATTGCTTTTCCAATATCCATTGTTACTGTTCCTGTTTTTGGATTAGGCATTAGACCTCTAGGACCTAAAACTTTCCCTAAGGGGCCAAGTTTTGGCATAACACTTGGCATAGTAACAATTACATCTACATCAACCCATCCATTTTTTATTTTGTCAATAAATTCATCAAGTCCAATATAATCAGCTCCTGCTTTTTTTGCTTCATCTTCTTTATCTGGACTAACTAATGCTAATACCTTTAGAGATTTACCAGTTCCATGAGGAAGAGAAACTACTCCACGAATCATTTCATTAGCATTTTTAGGATCGACTCCTAATCTTATTGCCAAATCAACTGATGAATCAAATTTTGTTGTAGTAATTTCTTTGACCAATTCAGAAGCCTCATCCAAGCTATAAAATTTATCTAGATCCATTTTCTCTAAAGAGAGTTTTCTGTTTTTAGTTGCCTTTTTCATTATTTACTAACCGGAGGTTGTTCTCCATTTACTTTAATACCCATTGATCTAGCAGTTCCTGCAACCATTCTCATGGCTGAGTCAACTGTAAATGCATTTAAATCTACCATCTTATCTTCTGCTATTTTCTTAATTTGGTCCCATGAAACAGAAGCAACTTTCTCTCTGTTTGGTTCACCAGAACCCTTTTTAATTTTTGTTGCTTCTAAAAGTTGAACTGCAGCTGGAGGCGTCTTAATAACAAAATCAAAACTTTTATCTTTAAAAACACTAATTACAACAGGTAATATTTTACCAGGCTTATCCTGACTTCTAGCATTGAATTGTTTACAGAACTCCATAATATTAACTCCAGCAGCTCCAAGAGCTGGTCCAACTGGAGGCGCTGGGTTTGCTGCTCCTCCACGAATTTGAAGTTTTAATACCTTTTCTATTTGTTTTGCCATATTTAATTATATTTTTTCAACTTGCATATAGCTTAATTCAAGTGGTGTTTTTCTACCAAATATTTTTACCATGATTTCAAGTTTTCTTTTTTCTTCATTAATGTTATCAATTGATCCTGTAAAACCATTAAATGGACCATCGATAACTTTAACACTTTCTCCAATATTGAAAGGAATAGAAATCTGTTCACCAGATATTGCAAGCTCATCAACTTTTCCAAGCATTCTATTAACTTCAGAAGTTCTAAGAGGGATCGGTTCGCCACCTTTAGTCTCTCCTAAAAACCCTAAAACATTTGTTACGGATCTGATAATATGAAAAATCTCACCAGAAATATCAGCTTTAATCATAATATAACCAGGAAAATATGTTTTCTCTTTTTGAACTTTTTTACCTTGTCTAATTTGAATAACCTTTTCAGTGGGAACTAGTATATCTTCAACTTGACTATCAAGACCAACTCGAGCTAACTCAGTCGTAATGTATTTCTTAACCTTAGCCTCTTGACCTGTTACAGCCCTAATCACATACCACTTTTTATCTGTTACGCTTACCATAGTTAACTTATTAAATCAAAATACACTTTTATTACTCTTGATAAAATAGAATCTGCTGCCCATATGGCTAAAGCAAAAATCACAGAAAAAACAATTACCAATCCTGATAAATTCAAAAGTTCTGAACGAGGAGTCCACTTAACATTGTCCCTCAGTTCAGTTAATGACATTTTAATAAAGTTTATAATCGATCCCATCCTGTTTTTGTGCACGGGTTGAGAGACTCGAACTCCCGACACCTGGTTTTGGAGACCAGTGCTCTACCAACTGAGCTAAACCCGTTTATATTTGACACAAAAGGCGTCAATCAAATTGAATGACACCTTAGAGTTAATTAAACTTTGTTTTTATTAATCCAAAATTTCAGTCACCTGACCTGCTCCAACAGTTCTACCACCTTCTCTAATAGCAAATCTTAGACCTAAATTTAACGCAATAGGTGATATTAACTCAACAGTAATAGTCAAATTATCACCAGGCATCACCATCTCAACACCATCAGGAAGCACAATATTACCTGTAACATCTGTAGTTCTAACATAGAACTGAGGGCGATAATTGTTGTGGAATGGAGTATGACGACCACCTTCTTCTTTTTTCAAGATATATACCTCAGCCTTAAATTTAGAATGAGGTGTAACAGAACCTGGTTTACAAATAACCATTCCCCTACTAATATCTGTTTTTTCAATACCCCTTAATAGAATACCAACATTATCTCCAGCTTCACCTCTATCAAGAATTTTCCTAAACATTTCAACACCAGTAACAGTAGATTTAAGTTTTTCAGCACCCATACCAATGATATCAATTTCATCACCAGTATTAGCAACACCAGTCTCAATTCGACCAGTTGCAACTGTTCCTCTACCTGTAATAGAGAACACATCCTCTACCGGCATTAAAAAATCTTTTTCAGTATCTCTTTTAGGAAGTTCAATATAATTATCAACTTCTTCCATAAGTTTCATAATACTTTCTACCCATTTAGCTTCTCCATTTAAAGCTCCTAATGCTGATCCAAGAATAACTGGAGTATTATCTCCATCATATTCATAGAAAGAAAGTAAATCTCTTACTTCCATTTCAACAAGTTCAAGCAATTCAGCATCATCGACCATATCAGCTTTATTTAGAAATGCTACAATTCTAGGAACACCAACTTGTCTTCCAAGAAGTATATGTTCTCTAGTTTGAGGCATTGGTCCATCAGTAGCTGCAACAACAAGTATTGCGCCATCCATTTGGGCAGCACCAGTAACCATGTTCTTAACATAATCGGCGTGACCTGGACAGTCAACATGAGCATAGTGACGGTTAGTAGTTTCATACTCTACGTGAGATGTATTAATTGTAATACCACGTTCTTTCTCTTCTGGAGCATTATCAATTGAATCAAAACTTCTAGCTTCTGATAATCCAGCATCAGCTAAAACCTTTGTTATTGCAGCAGTTAGAGTAGTTTTTCCGTGGTCAACGTGTCCGATAGTACCAATATTCAAGTGGGGTTTTGATCTATCAAATTTTTCTTTAGCCATAACAGTATATTTTTCTTGTTTTTTTACGAGTGCAAATTTATAAACTTTTTTTGTATAACCAGGGCTTCTTGAGGTTTTTTTTTATAAAAAAAAATATATTTCATATATTTAGAATCTTAAACAAAAGAATATTTAATTATGAATGCATCAAAAGCCAATTTAATTAATTCAATTTCTCTTATACTCCTTGGATTATGGGGTTATATAGACAGCTCTTCAACAACAGCTTTAATACCTGTAATGGCAGGAGGTATACTATTAGCTAGCACAAATAAAATTGAAGAAGGGAATAAACTTATAGCCCATCTTTCTATTATTTTAACAATAGTTATTCTTGTTGCTCTTATTGGAATGAGACTACCTAAATCAATTGATCAAGGAGGTGTTGGTCTTTACAGGGTTATTGGAATGATTTCTACATCATCCATTGCTGTTTTATATTTTATAAAAAGTTTTATAGATAACAGAAGGTCAAAAAAATAATTATTTGAAAAATTTTAATGACTATTTCTTCCTACTTATTCTATTGGGTCTCTTCTATTCATGTGGATCTATAAAATTTACTAATGATTATATTACATCAACTTCTTTGAAAAAGGCTACTGAGCCTTCTTTATTAGAAAGACAAAACTGGTATAATCTTGATATATCAGATGATTCAATTCCAGGAATGAGTGTAGATAAGGCATATAATGAATTATTAAAAGGGCTTAAAGCTGACACCGTTATTGTAGCTGTTATTGATACTGGAATTGATATATATCATGAAGATTTACAAGGATTAATTTGGGTAAACAGAGATGAAATTCCTAATAATGGTAAGGATGATGATGATAATGGATATGTTGATGATATTCATGGCTGGAATTATTTGGAAGACGCATATGATGAGACCCTAGAGATGACAAGATTATTAAGAGATGGGATCAAAAACAACAGAAAATACAATGATGCAAAGTCTGAAATTGATGCTAATATTAACGAATCGAATGATAATCTCACTCAATATAAAGGTTATGTAGAAGGGTATAAAAAATCTAAAAAAATTATATCTAAATATTTAACCAATGATGATTTCTCCTCAGATGACTTAAAAACAATTGTTGATGACTCTCTGTCAGAAGATATTTTAAATGCAAAGGAATTTCTTACTTATTTTATGTCAATAGACATTTCTTTAGATTATTTAATTGAAGGAAAGAATTATTTTGAAGAACAATCAAAGTACCATTATAATGTAAACTTTAATGGGAGAAAAAGTGATGATAACATATATGATATTAATGATATAAACTATGGTGACTATAAAGTAAATAATATTAAATCCGCTGAGAGTCATGGGACTCATGTATCAGGAATTATAGCTGGACTAAGAAATAATTCTTTAGGAAATAATGGCATAAATAATCATGTAAAGATCATGGCACTTAGGGCTGTTCCTAATGGAGATGAGTATGATAAAGATATTGCTAGGGCAATAATTTATGCAGTTGATAATGGAGCAAAAATAATTAATGGTAGTTTTGGAAAATACTATTCTTCAAATCCAGAATGGGTAATTGATGCTATTAGATATGCTTCACGAAAAGATGTTTTGATTGTTCATGCTTCAGGGAATGAATCAAAAGATTTAGACAAAAATAATAATGACAATTATCCTAATGATCAGTATTTTGGAAATAATGAGTTCTCTGATACATTTATTAATGTTGGCGCATCATCAATCAACTATGATAAAAATATTATTGGATCCTTTTCTAACTATGGTAAACAAAATGTAGATGTTTTTGCTCCTGGAGTTAGCATTTATTCTGCTCTGCCAGAAAATAAATATGAGTTCCAAAGTGGAACTTCAATGGCGGCTCCATCAACAACAGGAGTTGCTTCATTAATTTTTTCATATTTCCCTAATCTTTCTGCAAAAAAAGTAAAAGAAATAATAATAGAATCTGGGATAAATATAGATTTTGAAATTGATGGAACAGAAAATGATGCCAAAGTTTCATTTAAAAATCTATCTAAATCTGGAAAAATAGTAAATGCCTACAATGCATTAATATTAGCATCTAGAAGTAAAAGAAAATGATTACTTCAATTTAAGCTAACTTCTTTATTTGCTAACTGACCACAAGCTGCATCAATATCCTGACCTCTAGATCTTCGAATGGTGACTATAATCTTTTTCTTTTCTAATTCATCTTCATAAAGCTTAATAGTTTTGGTATCAGCTGCTTTAAAATCATCATTACCAATGCTGTTATATTGAATAAGATTTACTTTTGAAGGTACAATTTTACAAAAGTCAATTAATGCATTAATATCACTTCTGGAATCATTTATACCTTTCAAAACTATATATTCATAAGTTATTCTTCTATTAGTTTTTTTATACCAGTAGATGAGAGATTCTTTTAATTCAATTAACGGAAAATCTTTTGTAAATGGCATGATTTTGTTTCTGACTGATTCTATTGCTGAGTGAAGTGATACGGCTAAATTAACTTTTAATGATTCATCTGATAATTTTTTAATCATTTTTGGAATCCCTGATGTAGAAACTACTATCCTTTTCTGAGAAATCCCAAGTCCTTTTTTTGAGCAAATTAAATCTATAGATTTTATAAGGTTATTATAATTCATTAAGGGTTCACCCATTCCCATAAAAACAATGTTTGATAGTGATCTATTAAAATACTTTAAACTTTGATTATTAATTGTTACTACTTGATCATATATTTCATCGGGATTAAGGTTTCTCATCCTTTTTAATTTTGATGTAGCACAAAACTTACAATCAAGGCTACATCCAACTTGAGAAGATACACATGCAGTAGTCCTATCTTCTGTTGGAATTAATACTGATTCAACTGTGTAGTCATCAAAAAGTTTTACGGCATTTTTAATTGTTCCATCAGAACTTTTTTGAATTTTATCAACTTCAATATGATTAATGACAAAGTTAGTCTCTAACATAAGTCTTAAATCCTTTGATAAGTTTGTCATATCATCAAAAGAATATGTAGATTTTTTCCAAATCCATTCATATACCTGTCGACCTCTGTAAGAATCAAATCCTTTGTCTATAAAAAATTCAATTATTTGATCTTCAGTTAAACTTCTTATATCAATTTTCATTTCGATGGTAAATTTAAACTAATTCGTTAGATTTGCGAGATATGAAAAATTCTTATGCTTTAGTTACAGGCGCAACCTCTGGAATAGGACTTGAAATATCAAAATATCTTGCTAAAAAGGGATACAATTTAATTTTAGTGGCACGAACAAAAGATAAATTAAATTATATTTCTAAAGACTTATCTCAAAAATATAATGTGGAATGTGATTATTTTCCATCTGACCTCAGTGAGATTAAATCTCCCGATGATATTTATAATTTTACTAAAGAAAATCATTATAATATTAATATCCTGGTAAATAATGCTGGGTATGCATTACCAAATGCATTTCATAAAAATTCTATGGAAGAAGAAGAAAAATGTCTGAGAGTTCTTGGAATATCTGTTATTGCACTTACAAAAAAATACATCAATGATATGATATCAAATGGTGGTGGTAAAATAATGATAGTTTCATCTGTTGCAGCTTTTGCACCAGCTTCATCTCTTCAATCTCTTTATGGACCTGTCAAAACTTTTATGAATAGATTTAGTGAGTCTTTGAATTTTTACAATAATAAGGGTATTACCTCTACTGCAGTTTGTCCAGGGTATACAGTCACTAACTTTCATACCGCAAGTGGTGTTCAAAAAGAAATGGATAGTGTTCCAAGTTTTTTAAAGAAAAGTGCTAAAAGAATTGCAGAAGAAGGAGTTGAGGCTATGCTAAAAGGTAAAAAAGTTTGTGTTCCGACAAAAACATGGAAAATCATTGTGTTTCTATTATCTATACTTCCCAAAGGTTTGTTTGAATTGATAAGTGATTTTTTTGCACCTGGCAGATATAATGATGTCTAATAAGATCTTAAAAACCCACCATCAATTGGGATCGCAGTTCCAGTAATATAAGAAGCTTTGTCTGAGGCTAGAAATGTTGCTAACTCTCCCATTTCGGATGGCTTTCCTAAACGATTTGATGGTATTGATTTTTTGATGCCATCGAGAATTTCAGAAACAGGAATATTCATATTCTTTGACTTTTGCTCATTTAAATGTGCTAAGTGTTCCGTATCAATAAATCCAGTTATAATACTATTAACTGTAACACCGAAAGGGGCAAGATCAACTGAAAGGCTCTTCCCCCAAGTTACAACAGCTGCTCTTATGCTATTTGATAGAACTAAGTAATTTAAAGGCTCTTTAACAGAAATAGAGGTTAGATTTATAATTCTACCCCATCCTTTTTCTTTCATTTTGTTAATCGCTAGAGATGAAGTATGAACAACACATTTAAATAAAACATCAAAAGCTTTTTGATAATCATCAATAGATTTAGAAAGAGAATTTCCAGCAGGAACACCTTGAGTATTATTTATTAGAATATCAATTTGGTTTTCATTTAAGTAGTCTTCAATAATATTTTTAAATGAATTGAAATCTGAAAAGTCAACTACTAAATAAGAATGTTCTTGAGAATTAGTTGATGGAAGAGTCTGAACTATCTCTTTCATTTTTTTTACATCTCTTGCCATAAGACAAACAGAAGCTCCAGATTCAGCTAATTGTTTAGCAATTCCAAATCCTATTCCCTTACTGCTACCTCCCACCAATGCTTTTTTCCCAACTAACGAAACCTCCATAACTATAAATCTTCTCTTACTGGACAAAAAATGTCCATTATTTTACATTCTGTTATTGCTTTTCCAGAGTGAGGAATATTAGAAGGTATAATAAAATAGGAACCAGGCTTGCAAATATTCTTTTTTCCATTTAATATAAATTCAAACTCACCTTCCAAAACATGCATGATCTGCTCATGAACATGATGATGTTCAATTAAACTTGATCCTTTTTCTATATTCCAGTATACCCATGTTACATTCTCACCATGAATAATTTTACCATGGAAACCAGGCATAATTTCTTTTGATTTAACATCAGTTAAATTCATAGTTTTTAAAGTTAATCTAAATAATAATAAAGTTGAGTCAGAAACTATATTTAAATTGGAAATATATTCCTTTTAATAGGTTCTTATATATTTTGTCTTGATCCATATAAAAAAATTGCCCAATTATACTTGCGTCGTATGAGGAATCAATTTCATATGATATATTAGGTGAAATAAACAAGAATTTAACTCCTTGACCATGCATAATAGCTAATGAAGAATTAATCGCTGGACTTATTTGCTTAGATGCTTGAATTAAATATGAATTTTTGGAAGGCATCAAATTTTTTGGAGATAAGATATTGTCTGTTAAGTTCTCAAGATTAAATTTATCAGGATCGGAAATTCCATTTGAGTTATAAAGGTGTGTCGCTAAAATATAGAGTCCATTTCTGAAAGAATAATCTATTGATGTTGAAAAACTGGTTGAATTATCTTGAGATTTTTTTTTCGAAATAAAATATGTGATTTCACCTTTAAATCCAGCATTCTTTATGTTACCAGCCCACCCTCCTCCTAAAGCTAAATCATCATAATAATTTGCTGCTAAAAATTGAAAATCATAACCTCCCTTATTGATCCTATAGAGAGCTGAAATTACTGAACCATTGTATTTAGAGGGTTTATATACAATATCTAAACTTGATAGGTCATCACCAGTGTATTGAAATCGCAAGACATCTGAACCAGGTCTTTCTATATAATCAAAGTCAATAAAATTGTAAGCATTAAATAGATCATTTGGATTCCAAATTGTATTAATCCCCCAATTAACCCTTTGACGTCCAATGCTTATTTCAATTTTATCAATTTGGTATTTCAACCAAATTCTGTCAATAACTGAATGTATTTTAAAATCTTGACTATCAACAATAAAATTAGATAAATCAATAATGCCTTTATCCTCAAAGATAACCTGAGTTTCACCAAATAATACTCTATTTCTTAAATCTAACCCCACAGAAAAATTATCTCCAATATATCCTCTCATATTAATCCTATTGTGGATTAGATGATTAACTTCAGATTCATTATCACTATAACCTATATAGGAAGGCAGGTATTTTACATACCCTTGAAAGGAGAAGTCTTTTCTTATTTCTTGACCCTCTAAAAGAAAAAAATTTACTAAGAATATAGAAAGTAAAAAAAATTTATTCATTCCTATCGCTAATAATTTTTCCATCTACTAAAGTTACTACTCTTCTTGCTCTATCAATAACCCTTTGGTCATGAGTGGAAAAAATAAATGTAATATTCTCTTCCCTATTTAATCTAGACATAATATCAAGTAAATTAGCTGTAGACTTGGAATCTAAGTTTGCTGTTGGCTCATCTGCTAATATAAACTTTGGCTTTGATGCTAACGCTCTTGCAACTGCTACTCTCTGTTGTTGACCACCAGACATCTGATTTGGTCTTCTGTCTGACATATCTAGCATCTCCACCTTTTCTAATAATTCAATTGATCTTTTTGTCCTTTCTTCTTCCTTATAACCTAGCATTAACATAACCATTTCTATATTCTCTTTTGCAGAAAGGACAGGTATGAGATTATATGATTGGAATACAAATCCTATATTATTTAATCTAAACTTGATTATTTGATTGGATGAATATGAAGAAATCGATTCTCCATCAACAATAACCCCTCCTGAAGTACAACTATCCAGGCCTCCTATACAATTAAGTAAAGTAGTTTTTCCAGAACCAGAAGGGCCAACTACAGCTGTGAATTCTCCATCATAAACTTTCATACTAATATTATTTACCGCTTTAACTTCTAATTCTCCTTGCTTATATATCTTACTTAAATTTTTTACTTGTATCATAATTAATAATTTATATTTATTTTGTTGCTTCTACAGGGTTGATTTTTAAGGCTCTTATTGCTGGAAAAATTGATGATAAAAATGATATCAATATTACCATAACGCTAATATTAAAATAATATTCATTGGGAAGTTTTAAATAAATTACAGATCCAACACCAAAATTTTCAAGACCAGACTGAACAACACTAAGGTCTATTCCTTCTATACCAAAATAATTAATAGTTATGTAAGAAATTAGTACACCAAATGGAATGGCAATTAATGATAAAAAAATGGTTTCAAAACAAATCATTAGAAAAATATAATATCTTGTCATTCCAATTGAAATAAGCATTCCTAGTTCTTTTTTTCTTTCAAGAATTGCCATAAGCATTGTATTGATGATCCCAAAAGATAAACCAAAAAGCACTATTAGCATGAATATATATAAAAAAGAACTCATCGTTTTATTTGCATAGGCTAGTTCTACAGCAATTTCATCCCAACTCTCAACTTTATAGTTACTATTAAGAACCTGCAAATCTTTTTTCAAGGAATCTGTTAATCCATCTTCTATTGTTATGATTGCAATCTCATGAAACCCTTTTAACTCTGGAATATTGTAATAAAGAGACTTCTGGTTTACAATAATATTATTATTATCAAAAATTGAATTTCCAGATTTAAAAATACCTTCTACCCTAAATAGTAAAGATGTTATATCTCTATTCAAGTCTTGAAAAGTTATTACTACTTTAGACCGAAGTCTTAAATTCAATTTATCTGCTAATTTCTCGCCAATTAACATTGTGTTATTCTTAGTCGATTTAAAATAGTTTCCTTCAATAATTTTTGAATTTACATTGGAAACATTAATATCTGTGTCAGGATTAACACCTAATACGTTCACACCGTGGGAACCTGTAGAATTTGATAACATCCCATTTATTATAACCCTTTTAGAATAAGCTTTTACTCTTTTGTCTTTACTCAACATTTCATCTATAGACTCATGATCATCAATAAATTGATCTAGAGAATATTCCTCTGCAAATCTTGAGTCATGGACTTGAATATTTGCTAGATAAGTATTAATAGCATTATCCATCCTTTGATCATTAAGCGCAAACATTAATGATAGGATTAATAGTCCTCCATATAATCCCATTATTACTGATAATACAACTACTGTGCTCCTGCTCCTATTTCTCCAGACATTTCTCCAACCAATTTTTATTATAGTTAATAAATTCATTTTCTCATTGCATTTACAGGGTTTAACATAAAAATTTTTATTGCAGGATAGATAGAAATAAACACTGAAACAAAAAATATAATAAGGGCATGTGATAGAGGTATATCCCAACTAATAGAAAATGGAATTATAGGATCAAAACCAAATTCAGCCATAGCCTCATCCATTCCTTCACCTAATTCTGCTAAATTAATTGGATTTTTGTTAAAATAGTATGTAATAGGCCTTGACAAAATAATTCCAATTGCAACGCCTATGGAAGAAAGCATGATTGTTTCTAAAAAAATTATAAGAAAGAGTTTAATTTTACTCATGCCTATAGATACTAATACTCCAAATTCATATTTTCTTTCTTCAGTCATCATAAGGACTGTTCCAAACATACCAAAGCATACAACTATATATAAAATAAATGCCATGATTAGACCTCCTACACTATCAGCTGTAATTGTTTGGTCTATCTCCGGGAGGATTTGCTTCCAAGTCATAACCTCATAATCATTTGAAAGAACATTATCTATTTCTTTTGCAATCTTTTTTTCTTCATAGTACTCAGCTTTATCTATAACTAAATGTGTAACAATATTCTCTGACGATATATAGTCGTTTAGTGATTTTATATCCATGAATATCGCCAGATTATTTAACTGAGGGTTTTTTAAATCAACTATCCCGGTAATTTTATATTTTCCTGCTGCCATCATTCCCTGGTAACCTTGTCCAAAAAGAATTAAAGTATCTCCTAATTCAGCATTAAAATACCTTGCCAGACCCTCCGCTAAAAGGACTTCATTATTATGGCTTAGATATAACGATCCTTTTACAATCCTTTTGTTCCAATCTGTTATTAGTTGTTCCTGATTAATGTCAATACCATTGATAATTGCTCCTTTGGATTTTTCATCTTTTGATACAAGGGAAAACGTTTGAACACGCTGAACAACATTTTCAACACCTGGAATAGAAGTTATTGTATTAATTAACTTATCATCCACTTCCATGGAATTATCAAGACTTTGTTTTTCCCAATAACCATTAGCGTGAATCTGTACATAACCCGAGTATGACTCAACAACCGTCTTTACAAGGTTGTCATAGAAGCCAAATTGCATACTGCGCATAACAATTATGAGAAACAATGCTCCAGAAATTGAAAGAGTAGATATTAAAGTTCTTTTCTTATTTCTCCAGATATTTCTCCAAGCAATCTTAATTATCATTTAAGGTTTCTCATATAATTTGGCATAAATAGCCGCTGATTTATAACAATATCAAATTTCCAAACTATCCTTTCTATAATAGTTTTGTTGCCATCTTTATTTAGAGGAATAAATTCAATAATTGCAGGAAGCTTTTTTCCATCAAAATTCTTTATTGATTTACCAGTCATTATGCTTACTAATTCATCATATTCATCATAAAATTCTGTTTTTAACTGCATATAATCATTCTTATCTATCCACATTATTAGCTTACCCCATACTACAGGAGCATCTTCTTTTGGAATTAACTCAATAATCCAGCAATCTAATCCATCTATAGTTTGTTCACCGATTATAGAATTGGAATAATCATTGGTTACCGATGATCTTTGAACAAGATCATCATTTGTAAAGTCTGTTCCCATCCAATTCTGCATCATCATTGATGGAGGTAATTTAATTGTTCTTTCTATCGAAGGAATATAATTCCATACCTCATTCCCTCTCTTTAAAAAAACGATTCCCTTTTCTTTGGCAGGTGATAGAACTAGAGAAACGAAATATTCATCTCCAATTGACCATCCTTTCATCACCATTTCTTTTTTCCACTTTGGTCTTATAATTTTTATTGCCATCTCCGTATAAGATGATGTAATTCCCCTTATTTTTTCTTCAGAGTATTTTAAAATTTGGTTAGCATCTTGGGAAAAAGATTTGGATATAGAAATAGTAAAAATAGAAATAAAGAGAAGTAACCTATTCATATTTAAAGTTACATTTTTTATAGAAAATTTAATAAAAAATGAATATGTTTATAAGACTTTTTACATGGTTTTGTCTTTTTTTACACAATAAAATTAATTATGACAGGAAATTTTGAATTATTAGATTATTTAATTTTTGGACTTTATGCAATTACAATATTAGGTATTGGTCTTTGGGTTTCTAGAGATAAAGGAGGTCGTCAAAAAAGTGCCGAAGATTACTTTCTTGCTAGCAAATCATTGCCTTGGTGGGCTGTAGGTGCTTCATTAATCGCAGCAAATATATCAGCAGAACAATTTATTGGTATGTCTGGATCTGGTTTTGCTTTAGGATTAGCTATTGCTTCATATGAATGGATGGCGGCAATTACTCTATTGGTAGTTGGTAAATATTTCTTACCAATATTTATTGAGAAAGGGCTTTATACTATTCCTGAGTTTATTGAAAAAAGATATAGTGCTAACCTTAAAACTATACTAGCAGTTTTTTGGATTGCTTTATTTGTATTTGTTAATTTAACAACAGTTCTCTATTTAGGTGGTAAAGCACTGGATACAATAATTGGAGTTGGTGATGGTGGTATACTTCTTAACAGTATAATAGGGCTAGGTTTATTTGCAGCTGCTTACTCATTATGGGGTGGCCTAGCTGCTGTGGCATGGACAGATGTTGTTCAAGTTATAATTCTAATTTTTGGAGGTTTATTAATGACATATTTTGCCTTATCAAATGTAACAGACTCAGGAAGTTTTATAGATGGTCTAAGTTATGTTTATAAAAAAGCTCCTGAACGATTTTCAATGATTCTTTCAAAGGGAGAAATTATCACTCCTAACGGTCGTGATGCATGGTTAGATCTGCCAGGATTGGCTGTTTTAATTGGAGGTATGTGGGTGGCTAATTTATATTACTGGGGGTTTAATCAGTATATCATCCAAAGAACACTTGCTGCAAAGAGTCTAGCTGAAGGTCAAAAAGGAATTGCTTTCGCAGCATTTTTAAAACTTATTATTCCAATTATAGTGGTACTGCCGGGAATTATTGCATATGTAATGAATCTAGATGACTCAGGAGCTTTAACTGTTGCTTCAGTTGATCCTGGATTTATTGGTACTGCTGGGAACTTTGCAAATGATAATGCTGCTCCTTGGCTTATAAAAAACTTTATTCCTGTTGGGGTTAAAGGATTAATTCTAGCTGCACTAGCTGCTGCAATTGTCTCTTCATTAGCATCAATGTTAAATTCTACATCTACAATCTTTACAATGGATATATATAAATCACACTTTAATAAAAGTGCTGATGATAAAACAATGGTTAAAGTTGGAAGAATTACTGTTATTGTAGCTTTATTAATAGCAATGTTAATTGCTCCACAATTAGGAAGTTTAGGTCAAGTATTTCAATTTATACAAGAATACACAGGTGTTGTAAGCCCTGGTATTTTAGCTGTATTCTTAATGGGTCTATTTTATAAAAAGGCTACTAATAATGCTGCTATTTGGGGTGCGATCCTATCAATTCCAATAGCAATGTATTTAAAGGTAGCCCCAAAAGGCTGGAGTGATATACCTATTTTTCTTGATCTACCTTTTTTGAACCAAATGATGATAACTTGTATTGCTACCATATTAATCATTGCTGGTATTAGTTATTTTGAAGGAAACAAAATTGATTCAAAAGGTATTCATCTTTCAAAAAAGCTATTTGCTACAAGTCCTACTTTCAATATAGCTGCTTTTTCGATCTTAATGATTACAAGCTTTTTATATGCTATTTTTTGGTAAATCAAACCTAAAGGAGGAAAGAAAATATTAAAAAGAGCACTCTTTTGAAATATTAAGCTATATTTGCACAATTATAAATAAAAATTTTAATTATGCAAGGTACTGTTAAGTTTTTCAACAATTCAAAAGGCTACGGATTTATCAACAATGATGAAACAGGTAAAGATTGTTTCGTTCACGTTAACTCTTTAAATGGAGTTGATATTAAAGAAGGTGATAAAGTAGAATTTGAAGAAGAAGAAGGGCAAAGAGGTGTTCAAGCTACTAACGTTAAGTTAGCTTAAGCTATTGAACAAAAAACTCTAAGTTTTACTCTCCAAATATAAAGCAACTCTATTTTTTAATAGGTTTTGATAAGCACAATTAGTGTGATGTATTTCTGTACATTATATTCAAGCAATTTGTTTACTTTTTGTAAAGAAAATCTACTTTTTAGTGTAATCTAAAAAAATCCCAGAGTAATTTGCTCGTTTTTAGATTCTCATCTGTACTATAATCCCATTATTAATGCTAATGCAGTTAAACCTATTATCATACCTCTAATCTATTCTTTTTCTAAAGTAGTAACAAGAATTTGCTGAATGGTCAGTGAAGAAAAAAAAAGCTAATTAGTGATAGTTATTTCATAGTGAAGTTCATCATAAGAGTTTGTAAACTCTTTTATTGATCTAGAATTTAAATATAATGGTTGAAATTTATTTCTATCTTCAGTTGTTAAATAAAATTTAGTATTCATCATATCAAGCGGATCAAATATTCTTTCCTTTAAATATTTATAAAAACTCTTTTTAGTTACGACCTCTACAATTCTTCCTAAAATAGCTTGATTTTTTCTAAATACAGAACTCAATGCCCACCGATTTCATTTTACGTCATTAATTACTTAATTTAACGACGTGAAAAAAATTTTAGCCCTTTCGCTATTGTTAATTCTTAGCTGTTCTAAAGAGGATAACTCTTCTTTAATAGCTCAATATGAACAACAGATATTAAGTTTAAATAATCAAATAACATCTATTAATAATCAAGTTTCTAATCTAACTAATCAAGTAACTTTAATAACTGAGAGTAACAATAATTTATTAGTTGAAAATGCTAATTTGTTAACTGAAAATGCCGTGCTAACTTCTCAAATTGCTTCTCAAAATTCTAATATTAACAGCCTACAGGACGATTATGACTCAATTTTGGATTTGTATAATGAATTACAAAATTCTTATACAGCTCTCCAGGAATCCTTTAACTCTCTAAGTACGAATAATGAAACGCTTACTGCATTGAATTCAACGTTAACATCTTCAAATAATACACTCACTCAACAAGTTGAAGACCTTACATCTTCAAATAATACACTCACTCAACAAGTTGCAGACCTTACATCTCAAGTAAATGCTCTTCAGGAAAGTTTAGCAGCCGCAACAGAGACTGCAACAGAGGAGACTACAACAGAGACTACAACAGAGGAGACTACAACAGAGACTACAACCACAGAAACAGAAACAGAAACAGAGACAGAAACTACCTCAACAGAGTCAACAACTACTTCATATCAACTTACAATTAACTCAAGTAATGGAGGGAGTACTTCTATAGGGTCTGGAACATATAATTCTGGTCAGGAAGTTTCCGTTACTGCTAATTCTGAAGCTGGTTATAGATTTACTGGTTGGACTGGAGATTTAACTTCAACAGACCAATCTATTTCAATTACTGTTGATTCAAATAAAACGATTACCGCAAATTTTCAATTAGTTATTTACTTGGATTCAAATGGAATAACACTGAAAACTGGTCTAGATATTCCAGAAGGAACACAAATAGAATATAATGGTAATACTTACACAGTTGTTAGTGAAAGCACACTCCGAGATAAGATTAACAATAATGAAGATGTCACAAAGGTTCTTACCACAAGAGTAACTGATATGAGTACAATGTTTGAAGATAATGGGAATTTCAATCAAGATATATCTACTTGGGATGTCTCAAATGTTACTAATATGAGGTCGATTTTTTATAGAGCAACGAGTTTCAATCAATCAATTGGTAACTGGGATGTATCTAGTGTTACTGATATGTATCGTATGTTTGTTAATTCAGAATTCAATCAAGATATTTCAAATTGGGATGTCTCCAGCGTAACAAACATGCAATATATGTTTCTTGGTGCAAATGATTTCAATCAAGATTTGTCAAGTTGGGATGTGTCTAGTGTTAATAATATGAAGGGTATGTTCTATAATGCAGTAAATTTCAATCAGGATATTTCATCTTGGGATGTCTCCAGCGTAACAAACATGCAATATATGTTTCTTGTTGCAAATGATTTCAATCAATCAATTGGTAACTGGGATGTATCTAGTGTTACTATTATGGATAGGATGTTTGGAAGTGCAGGAGATTTCAATCAGGATATTTCATCTTGGGATGTTTCAAATGTTACTAATATGAATGAAATGTTTCTTTCTGCAAATGATTTCAATCAAGACTTAAGCAATTGGAATGTTATTAATGTAACAGTCTGCTCAGGTTTTTCATTGGCAGCAAATTCTTGGGCTCTGCCAAAGCCAAACTTTACAAACTGTACCCCCTGATTGATTTTTTCTAAAAGAATTAGATATTCAAATTCATATTTATTTATAAATCCTGTAAAGTATTACTATTATTGAGAGCCGATACCGAGAGTTGAACTCGGGGCCTCTTCCTTACCAAGGAAACGCTCTACCCCTGAGCTATATCGGCAATTGTAGAGCGGGAGACGAGGGTCGAACTCGCGACATTCAGCTTGGAAGGCTGATGCTCTACCAACTGAGCTACTCCCGCATTAATTTGTGGGGAGAGCAGGATTCGAACCTGCGAAGTTAAAAACAACAGTTTTACAGACTGCTCTCGTTGGCCACTTGAGTATCTCCCCTAAAATCAAAATTTCAAAGAGCCGATGGAGGGACTCGAACCCACGACCTGCTGATTACAAATCAGCTGCTCTAGCCAGCTGAGCTACATCGGCTTGAAACAAAACCGATTGCAAAATAAATGCTTTTTTTGCCCCAATCAAAGCAAAAATCTAAAAATAATGAATAAAATTGCTACTTTGCTCTAGGATGTGTTTTCTGAAAAACTTCTTTTATTTTTTCCATACTTGTATGGATATAAATTTGAGTAGCAGATAAACTTGCATGACCTAAAAGCTCTTTAACAGAATTTATATCAGCGCCCTCATTAATTAAATGAGTTGCAAAACTATGCCTTAATACATGAGGAGCCTTTTTAGTTTTAGATGAAACCAATTTAAAATATTCTGAGACAGTTCTATAGACAAATTTTTCAGATAATTTATCTCCTTTATTTGATAGAAATACTAAATCATAATTTAATTTAGAAATTACATTATTTCTTTCAGTTATATATTCTTGAAGTAGATTGCTGATTTTTGGTAAAAGAGGAATTATTCTTTCTTTATTCCTTTTCCCTAAAACTTTAACTGTTCCGGATTTTAAATCAAGATTACTTTCTTTTAACTCTATAAGTTCAATCCTCCTAACACCAGTGAAATAGAAAAATGAAATGATTGTCTTTTGAAGTTTACCCTTATATGTATTAGGAAAATGATTACTGTCTAATAAAGAAGTAATCTCTTCTTTAGAGAAGGGAACCTGGATCTTTTTTTTCTGCTTTAAAGGCATATGCTCTTCTAAAGGAGATATTTTTATTGAATCAATTTTTATCAAAAACTTATAAAATGATTTAAGAGATGATATTTTTCTATTAACCGTTCTATTAGAATTACCATTATTAACCAACTCTACTATCCAAGACCTTATTATTGAATAATTAGATTCCTCAATATTCATGTTATCGAAATTCGATTTTGAAAACTTTTCGAAATCTTTTAAATCTGTAAAATAAGCTTTGATCGTATTTGGAGAATATGATTTCTCAAGATTTAAGTAATCTATAAATTTATTAATTATCATCTACATCAAATTTACGATGTATTTGAAAAAGTTTGAGGTAATTAAAGGTTTTCTTGATCTTTAAGTTTTTGAACATAACGAGCCTTAAGAATCTTTGTTCTATGTTCAATAGATGGCTTAACAAATTGCTTTCTCTCTTGTATTGATCTCTTAACACCAGTCTTATCAAATTTCCTTTTGAATCTCTTAAGAGCTTTATCAATATTTTCGCCGTCTTTAATAGGTATAATTAACATTCAGTTCTATTTTGGTGGCAAATATAAAGAATTGTATTTAATCTTAGCTAGATTTTTTTGCTGAAATTGCATTAAGATACTTTTCAAGCTCTTTTCTAACTTTTGGGAATAATATAAATAAACCTATCATATTAGGAAAAACTAAAGCAAGAATCATTGCATCAGAAAATGCCCAAACAGATGACATATCACCTGCAGCACCTATAACTATAAATACCAAGAATAGTAATTTATATGTAAGGTCTGAAACTTTTCCTTTGCCAAATAGATACACCCAAGATTGAAGACCATAATATGACCATGAAATCATTGTAGAAACTGCAAACAATACTACAGCAATTGTTAAAAATGGACCAGAAAATGAAATATATTCTGAAAATGCAGCAGAAGTTATACCTGCACCACTTAATTCCTGACCTTGGATCATTACTGCTGTTCCATCACCAACAGTTGCACCATACTCAAAAATTGTATTATCTCCATTAAAGATTATTATTACTAAGGCTGTAAGAGTACAAATTACAACAGTATCAATAAATGGTTCAAGAAGCGCCACAATCCCTTCAGATGCAGGGTAACTTGTAATTACAGCTGAATGTGCAATTGATGCAGAACCAGCACCAGCCTCATTTGAAAAGGCAGCTCTTCTAAATCCTTGAATCAAAACACCAATAAAACCTCCCACAGTAGCAGAAGGTGAAAATGCCTGACCAATGATCATTCCAAATGCATCATCTACAAGTGAAAAATTTATAATAATAATATAAAGACAAGCTATAACATACATACCAGCCATAAAAGGAACTACTTTTTCAGTAACTGAAGCAATTCTTTTAATTCCACCGATTATAATTATTCCTACAACAACCATCATTATAACGCCAATAATTGTTCTTGCATTCCCACCAGTCATTCCAAATGAGTCAACTAGTTGCATTGCAGCTTGGTTAGATTGAGCGGCATTTCCACCACCAAACGAGGCTCCTATACATAGAATAGCAAAAATTACAGCTAGCGTCTTACCTAATTTCGCAAAGCCTCTTTCCTTTAATCCTTTTGATAAATAATACATTGGCCCCCCATAAACTGTTCCATCTGAATCAACATCCCTGTATTTAACTCCAAGTGTACATTCTACAAACTTTGTTGACATTCCAAGTAATCCACATAATATCATCCAAAAAGTAGCACCAGGTCCTCCAATTGCAATAGCCATAGCAACACCAGCAATATTTCCATTCCCAACTGTACCAGAAACTGCAGTTGCTAAAGCTTGAAAATGACTTACTTCTCCCTTATGAGATCTATCATCCTCAAGATCATCATGTCTTCCCATTACAGTTTTAATTGCAAGTCCAAAGCGTCTTATATTAATAAAGCCAAAGTGAAATGTGAAAAATGTAGCTCCACCAACTAATAAAAAGATTATAGTTGGTATTCCTGTTCCAAAAAATTCATGTAAAATAAGCGCCTCCCAAAAACTTGATATAGGCTGAAATGCTTCATTTATTCTCTCATCTATTCCCATTTGATCTTGTAATTCATAATTATAAGTCGAAAACTGTTTTTCTATTAATTATTATTAAGTCTTTTATCTTGAGTAATAAAGCAAAGGTCAAATATAAAATAAATCCTAGGACAAGAGTAAAAAAAGAAAGATAAATAAAAAACATTCTAATTTTTCTTGGATATACACCTATAGTTTGAGACATTCTTTGACAAACATTCATTCCATACTTTTCAAAAAATCTATATAGTTTCTTCATTTATTACTCTTCAACCTTTGGTCCATCCCACTCTGAAATTCCTCCTAATAAATTGTAAACATTATTAATTCCAAATGTCTTCATTATTTGACATGCTTGAACACTTCGTCTTCCTGAATGACAATAAACATAATAATTTAAGTCTTTATTAAGATTTTCCAAAGCCTCAAGAAAACTCTTTGGATTATTAATATCAATTAATGTAGAATTAGGTATATGAGATTGATCATATTCCTCTTGAGTTCTTACATCAAGAAGAAATGCTTTTTCATCATTTTCTAACTTGTTTAATAATTCTTCTTGATTTAAATCTATCATTTGAAATTTTTTCGAATTTAATTTAAAATTTTTAATAAAATATGTTTCATTTGACAAAATTTTGCATGAGTCCCTTATTATTTTATATTTGTGGTAATGAAAACTAATAATTTTGTTTGGTGGATTAGGAATAGTTAACTGTTCGTGAATGAACCTTACATTATATATTATATAGGCTTGTCTCGCGACAAGCTTTTTTTTTGCAATTATGAGAAAATATAAATTAAATACTTATCATAAGAAGATTATAGCTGATACTATAACTCCTGTTGAAGTTTATCTTAAAATAAGAGATGTTTTTCCTAATAGCTTGTTACTTGAAAGTAGTGATTACAGGTCTTCAAACAATAACTTCTCTTTTATATGTTTTAATGAAATCGGATCTATCAAAATCAAGGATTTTGTTTTACAAGAAAAATTTCCAGACGGAAAGACCTCATCAGAAGAATTAAAACAAAGTGTAAATATCCCTGATATCATTCATAAATATTTAGACAACTTCGATATAGATCAGAATGAACATACATTTGTAAATAATGGGTTATTTGGTTTTGTTTCTCATGAGGCTATAAAATATTTTGAAAACATTTCCTTATCTGAAGACAAAGAAGACCTTAATATTCCTGATATATTTTATGGCTTATATCAAAATATAATAGCTATTAGCTTATTTAATCATGAGGCTCATATTTTTTGCAATTCATTTGATAAAGAAAATAATATAGAAACTATTGAAAATCTATTAATTTCTAAAAGCTACTCTGTTTTCAACTATAATAATATTGGAGAAAAAACTTCAGATATATCAGATAATGATTTCATAGAGTATGTGAACAAAGCAAAATCCCATTGTAAAAGAGGAGATGTATTTCAACTAGTTTTATCAAGAAGGTTTAAACAAAAATTTGAAGGTGATGAATTTAATGTATACAGATCTTTAAGATCTATAAACCCTTCACCATACCTATTCTTTTTTGATTACGGTGATTTTAAAATATTTGGAAGTTCCCCTGAAGCTCAAATTATAATAAATGATGGAATGGCAGAAATTCACCCTATTGCTGGAACTTTTAAAAGAACTGGTAACGATCTAAATGATAAAAAAATTGCAGAAGATTTGTTTAAAGATCCTAAAGAGAATTCAGAACATGTTATGTTAGTTGATCTTGCAAGAAATGATCTAGGAAAAAGCGGAAACAATGTTAAAGTTGAAAAAAATAAAGAAATCCAATTTTATTCACATGTAATTCATTTGGTCTCAAAGGTTACCGCTAGATTAAAAAAGAACTCTAAAACTTTTCAAGTTGTTGCTGATACATTTCCTGCAGGAACATTAAGTGGAGCTCCAAAACATATGGCACTTAAATTAATTGATAAATATGAAAAAGTTAATAGAAACTTTTATGGCGGAGCTATAGGTTATATTGATTTTAAAGGAAATTTTAATCATGCAATTATTATTAGATCCTTTTTAAGTCAAAACAACATATTAAATTATCAAGCTGGTGCAGGTATTGTTATTGATTCCCAACCTGAAAAAGAGCTACAAGAAGTTTATAATAAACTAGGTGCTCTAGATAAAGCTTTAAAAAATGCAGAATTAATAAAATGAAAAAAGTATTTCTTATAGACAACTATGATTCATTTACTTATAACCTTGTGTCTTATTTAGAAGAGCTAAATTGTGAGGTACTAGTTAGGCGTAATGATAATATAGATATTAAGGAAATTGATGGTTATGAGAATATAGTAATCTCTCCTGGACCAGGAATTCCAAGTGAATCGGGAGATTTAAAAGAGATTATTTTAAAGTATTCTCAATCAAAAAACTTTTTAGGAGTCTGTCTTGGACAACAAGCTATAGCTGAAGTATTTGGAGGAGAAATTGAAAATCTAGATACTGTATATCATGGAGTTGCAACGGAAATTGAAATTATAAAAGATGATTATATATTTTCAAATCTTCCTAAAATTATTTCTGTTGGAAGATATCATTCATGGATAGTAAAACACCCATTACCAGATGATTTAGAAGCAACATCATTTGATAAAAACGGAAACATCATGTCCTTAAGACATAAAAAATATAATATAAGGGGGGTTCAATTCCATCCAGAGTCAATTCTTACTCCAAATGGAAAAGAAATTTTAAAAAATTGGGTAAATAATTCATGAAAAATATTTTAAACAGACTAACAAAATATCAAACACTTTCTAAAAAGGAATCAAAACAAATTATTATTGATATCTCCGAAGGAAAACTTAATAATAGTCAAATATCAAGTTTTTTGACTGTCTATATAATGAGAAATATAACTCTTGATGAGTTGGAAGGGTTTAGAGAAGCACTTCTTGATCTCTGTATACATATAGATTTAAATCAGTTTGATGCAATAGATCTTTGTGGAACAGGAGGTGATGGAAAAGACACTTTTAATATTTCAACATTAGCTTCATTTGTAACTGCTGGAGCAGGTGTTAATGTAGCAAAACATGGAAATTATGGAGTTTCTTCAGGATGTGGCTCAAGTAATGTATTAGAACATCTTGGAATTAAATTTACAAATAATGAGAACAAACTTCAGGAGTCTATAGATAAATCTGGAATTTGTTTTCTCCATGCTCCTTTATTTCATCCTGCAATGAAAAATGTTGCTCCTGTTAGGAAAGAACTAGGTTTAAAAACAATCTTTAATATCTTAGGGCCATTAGTTAATCCTTCTAAACCAAATAAGCAAATTGTAGGGGTTTTCAACCTTGAACTTGCTAGAACTTATAATTACTTTTTCCAGAAAACTAAAAAGAAATATAGTATTATCTATTCATTAGATGGATATGATGAAATATCATTGACCGGAGATGCCAAAATATATAATAATCAAAAAGAATTTATTTTAAAACCTGAGCTACTTGGATTGCTTCCAATTAATGCAAATGATATAATTGGAGGTAATGATGTTGATTCTTCAGCAAAAATATTCATGAATATTCTAAACAACAATGCAACTGAACAACAAAAGGATGTTGTGTGTTCTAATGCAGCAATAGCTATTTCAACATCTAAAGGAATTAGTTTAACTGATGCTTTTAACTTGGCAAGGGAATCTATTGATTCCAAAAATGCATTACAATCATTTGAAACACTTAAAAAAATTAATCAATGAATATTCTAGGTGAAATTGTAAAACATAAAAGGAATGAGTTGATATCTCAAAAGCTAAATCCTACAATTAAAGAATTGGAACAAAGTGAATCTTTCAAAATAAAGTGTAGATCTCTTAAAAGTTCAATTTTAACAAGCAAATCAGGAATTATTTGTGAATTTAAGAGAAGATCTCCATCTAAAGATATTATTAATAATCATAGTAAATTAACAGACGTTGTTGCTGGTTATGAACAAGCTGGAGCATCAGGAATATCTATATTGACTAATGAAAAATATTTTAGCGGTTCAACTAATGATATAAAGAAAACCTCAAAAATTATCTCCACACCGATTTTACGAAAAGAATTTATAATAGATGAATATCAAATTATAGAATCAAAATCAATTGGAGCTGATTCAATTTTATTAATTGCTTCAATTCTATCTCCAAAGGAAATACAGGAATTTTCTAGTCTAGCAAAAAGTGTAGGATTAGAAGTCCTTCTTGAGGTTCATACTAAGGAAGAACTTGATACATCTGTAACTGATAATATTGATATTATTGGGGTTAATAACAGGGCTCTTAATAATTTTAATGTAGATATAAAAAATAGTTTAAATATAATTGATCAAATCCCTTCAAACTTTGTTAAAATATCTGAAAGTGGTATAAATAATCCTGATTCTATAGTTGAGCTTAAAAAAGCTGGCTTTGATGGATTTCTAATTGGTGAATATTTCATGAAATCTGATTCACCAAATGATTTAGCTAATAAATTTATTAATCTTGTTGAGAATGAAATTTAAAGTTTGTGGACTTAAAGAAAGTGCTAATATGCTTGATGTATCAGAATTAAAACCAGATTACATTGGTCTTATATTTTGGAGTAAATCTAAACGATTTGTCAAGGATTCAACTCCTGAATTACCAAATGAAATCAAAAAAACAGGAGTTTTTGTTGATGAAAATCTAGCTGAAATAAAAAATAAAATTAAAGAACATTCGCTAAAGGCCATTCAGCTACATGGAAAGGAATCTCCCTCTTTTTGTAAAAACTTAATGTCTTCAAAAATTGAAGTCATTAAATCTTTTAGTATTGATAATGAATTTGATTTTTCTATAGTTAATGAATATAAAGACAGTTGTAATCTATTTTTGTTTGATACAAAATCTGATCTACCTGGGGGGAGTGGAATTTCCTTTGACTGGGAGCTTCTAAAAAAATATAATTTAGAAAAACCTTTTTTTCTAAGTGGAGGAATTGGTATTGATTCTACAAAAAAAATTTTAGATTTATTAACTAACAATCTTCCAATTCATGGGATAGATGTGAATAGTAAATTTGAGAATGAAGATACTTTAAAGGATATAGGTAAATTAAAAGAATTTAAAAAGATATTAAGATTATGAAATATAAAGTCACTAGTGATGGGTTTTATGGCAAATATGGCGGAGCATTTGTTCCAGAAATGTTATATCCAAATCTTGAAGAGCTAAAAAATAATTATGAAAAAATAATAGATCAAAAAGAGTTCAAAAAAGATTATGATAAACTTTTAAAAGAATATGTTGGAAGGCCAACACCATTATATTTTGCTAGTCGACTTTCGGAAAAATATAAAACTAAGATATATCTTAAAAGAGAAGATTTATGTCATACTGGTGCACATAAAATAAATAATACTATTGGTCAGATATTACTTGCTAAAAAACTTAGCAAAAAAAGAATAATTGCAGAAACCGGTGCTGGTCAGCATGGAGTTGCAACTGCAACAGTATGTGCTCTAATGGGAATAGAATGCGTTATCTATATGGGAGCAGTTGACATTAAGAGGCAATCTCCTAATGTTGCTAGAATGAAAATGCTAGGAGCGTCAGTTATTTCAGTAGAGTCTGGAAGCAAAACATTAAAAGATGCAACAAATGAAGCAATAAGAGATTGGATAAATAACCCTCTTACTACTCATTACATAATTGGATCAGTTGTTGGACCTCATCCATATCCAGATATGGTTGCCAGATTTCAATCTGTTATTTCTAAAGAAGTAAAACAACAACTTCTCAAACTAGAAGGAAAAGAGAATCCAAATTACTTAATTGCAAATATTGGAGGAGGTAGTAATGCAGCTGGTCTATATTATGAATATTTAGAAAATGAAAATGTCAAAATTATTTCAGTTGAGGCAGCAGGAGAAGGAGTAAAATCTGGAAAAAGTGCTGCAACTTCTGTATTAGGGAAAATTGGAATTATTCATGGTAGTAAGACATTATTAATGCAAACAAAGGATGGTCAAATAATTGAGCCATATTCTATATCAGCTGGATTAGATTATCCAGGTGTTGGTCCTCTTCATGCGCATCTTCTTGAATCTAAGCGAGCTAAATTTATTTCAATTACTGATCAGGATGCAATGTTAGCTGGATTAGAAATTTCTAAACTTGAGGGAATAATTCCTGCAATTGAAACAGCTCATGCATTTGCTACATTTAAATATTTAGACTTTAAAAAAGATGACATAATAGTTGTTAATTTTTCTGGAAGAGGTGATAAAGATTTAAATACTTACATAGAATATTTTAATTTATAATGAATAGGATTGATAAAAAATTAAACGACGAAGGAAAGCTTCTATCCATTTATTTTACAGCTGGATACCCTAGCTTAAATGATACTCAAGATATTATTATAAAACTCGAGGAATCAGGTGTAGATATGATAGAAATAGGTTTACCATTTAGTGATCCTCTTGCAGATGGACCTATAATTCAGGATAGTTCTACCCAAGCAATCAAAAATGGAATGAATTCTAATTTATTATTTGATCAATTAAAAAATATTAGATCTAAGGTTTCAATTCCATTAATTATTATGGGTTACTTTAATCCAATTCTTCAATATGGAGTGGAAGATTTTTGTAAAAAATGTAGTGAAATTGGTATTGACGGTCTTATAATTCCTGATTTACCCGTTGATTATTATGAAACAAACTATAAATCTATTTTCAAGGATTATGGGTTATATAACTTGTTTCTAATTGCACCTCAAACTCCTGAAGAAAGGATTAGACACATTGATAAAATATCAGATGGATTCATATATATGGTAAGTTCATCAAGTGTTACTGGTTCTAAAGATTCTTTTGATTCTGATCAATTGGCTTACTTTAAAAAAATTGAAAAAATGAATCTTTCAAATAAAAGGATTATAGGCTTTGGTATTGGAAGTAAAAATACATATGAAACTGCAACTCAATACTCAAAAGGAGCAATTATTGGATCTTCATTCATAAAAAATCTTAAATCAAAAGGGCTTAGTTCAATAAATGGATTTATAAAATCCATCAGAGATTAATTATTGCCTACAGTGGTGCTGTCTATTTTTACTTCAATTTTTATTTCTCTTCTTTCACCATCCTCTGAAATTATTGTATCGATTTTAATATCCATCCCTTTTTCAGATGCTCTTTTAATTCTATCAATAATTGCTTTTGGAAGTTCATCCATATATCTATTAGCATTCGGACCTTTTCCAAATCTCTCTCCTCTTATCATAACCTTCTTCATTTTTTTACCATCATCTCCTATCCACTCAAAATCCTCCGAATCATTTATAATTACAATGTTTTCATCCCTTTTCATTGAAATTGGACCGTCTTTGTGAAGCCTCATCATATGAATTTTAGAATTAGATTTATTTATTGCTTCTGTAAGATTTTTTGCAGATTCTTTATCTAATTGCAAGTCTATTGCAACTGTCTCTGGGAATTTTACAGAGACACATGAAACAAAAAGTAAGGTTAAAAAACCTAATAGTAGTTTTTTCATTATTTTTTGTATTAAGTATTTATTCAAATTTAATAATTTTTAAGTACTGTACTATGCATTACACACGTAATATATAAACATCCATTTTCTAGTTAATTTTTATAGAGTGAGATCCAAAATAATTTCTTTGAGCTTGAATCATATTAGTACTTAATGAATTATTTGATATCTGATTAAAATAGTTCAAGGCATCAGCAAAACAAGGAATAGAAACATCATTTTTTAATGATACAGCAATTGTATCAATTAAATCAGGTTTAAAATCATTTAGATCTGTAATTATTGTCTTATCATTTAAAATCTTTTCAACTGAATAATTTGAATGAAATAAATTAATTAAACTTGACTTTATTATGCTTCCATTTGACCAAACATTTAATGCTTTTGAAATACTAATATTCCAATTATAACTACTATTTGCAGCATTTATTAAACAAAAAGCTTGAATATAATTTATAATTCTACAAAATTGATAAGCTCTACTTAATGAATTTATATTTATATCAAAACTTTTAGGACTTTGTTTTATTATTTTACTTATTTTATTTCTTTCACCTTTCAGGTTAGAAATAAATCTGGTATCCATAGCTGAGGATAATAAACTTGTTGAGCATCCAAGCTCAATTCCATAATTTAGCATCCACCTTCCTGTACCATTATCTCCAGCTAGATCATCAATCTTTTCGATTAAATATTTATCATCAATCTTTTCTAATACTTTTTTAATTGATATATCAAGTAGATAACTTTTTAAATTTGAGTTATTCCATTCCTTAAAAATTTTAGCAATTTTTTCATTATCATAATTACCTGAATCATTCAATAATTTATAAATAGATGATATTAATTGCATTTCAACATACTCAATTCCATTATGAATCATCTTAACAAAATGCCCCTGATTGGAATCACCAAAAAAATCAAAGCTCGATGATTTATCAATAGTTTTTGATGTAATTAGTGAAAAATCTTTTTTGACTATATTAAAAGCATTAATATCTCCTCCAATCATCATGGATGGGCCATTCAAAACACCTTCTGTTCCGCCTGATACTCCCATACCTAAATAAAGAATTTTATTTTTTTTAGTTTTTAAATGATTATTTGAACTAATAACTGGATTAGTGTTCCCACCATCAATTAATATATCACCTTCATCCAAAATTTCTAGAAGTTTAGATATAACCTGATCATTTGGTTTCCCATAAGGAACAAGAACTAAAATTTTTCTTGGTTTTTGAATCGAATCAACGAAACTAGATATATCCTTAAAAACTAATGTAGATTTTAATTCAGGATATAATTTTTTAGTCTCAAAAATTGGATTCAGTTTTTTATCAAAAGTCTTATCATATAGTGATAAGCTTATATCCTTAGAAGACATATTTCTTGCCATACTTAATCCTATTCTACCAATCCCAATTATACCCCAGCTACTCATTTTAAAATTTTATGCTTAATAAATTTAACTATATCTTGTGGACTCTCAGTTATGTTTATAAAATTACAATAATCAGGATATTCAATTATATCAAATTGGCTTTGTAATAAATCTGATTGAAAAAAATGATTTTTTCTATTTTTTAATCTTTCTTGAATTAATCTGAATTCTCCCTTTAAACAAAACCAAAAAATATTTGCATTGATACCACTTATTAATTTTTTTCTGTAATCTTCTTTTAGGGCTGAACAAGCAATTACTATATCTTTCTCTAAATTGTTTTTTAATTCGTTATTGATACTCATTAACCATTCCTCTCTATCAATATCATTTAATGATATATTACTTTTCATTTTTTTTATATTATCAGTTGAATGAAAATTATCACCTTCAATAAATTCAAAACTCAAATTATCAGATAATTTTTTTCCAATAAGAGATTTACCAGATCCACTTACTCCAAATAGTATAATAATTTTTTGCATTAGTTTAAACTTCAAATAATTTGAATTTATCTAACTTGTCTTTTACTTCATTTTCAAAATCAAAAACTAGAAAAAACCCTCCTCCTCCAGAGCCACAAAGTTTCATGTAAAAGGAATCTGATTTGAGTCCTTCATTCCATATTTCTTTTAATGAATCAGGAATCATTTCATTCATATTTTTATAAGTAATCTCTGAAAGTTTTTTTATTGAATCTCTATAATAATTTGAACTATTTAGAAGATTAGCTATGCATTCGTTAGTTTTATTAATATAAGATTTATTAAAAAAATTGGAAAAATCTTTATCATTCATTTTATTATTAAATAATTCTATCATTTCTTTAGTATTTGATGAATATTTACTGTCAATTAAATATATCTTAGAATTTAGAAACTTTATATCAGCTAATAATTCAACAACACCTTCAGAAATAAAAATTGGATTATCAAAAAATGAAACTAAGGGATCTAATCCAGATGAATTGCCATGAAAATAGGATTCCATAGTTGAAAATGTTTTTTTTAATTCATACAAATCATCAGTATCTGAATCACAATATTTATCATATATTGCTGCAACTAATGCTCCGCTACTCCCCACTCCAAATCCTTTAGGTATATCACTGTCAAAATAAAGTCCATTAGATATATCTTCTTTTAAAGACTGTAAATTAAATCTCCCTAAATCATTAGTATTAGCTTTTATATATTCAAAGAATTTTTGAATTTCTAAATTTGATGCTTCTACTTTAGCATTCGACTTATCATTAAGTTTTAATGTTCCATTAAATTTTTTAAATGGAATTGATAATCCTGAAGAATTTTTTATAATGCCATATTCCCCAAAAAGTAAAATTTTTGAATAGAAATATTTATTTTTCATTTAATATTTTTTTAGGTCCATGACCAACCTCATCATCAATATATCTATTTGAAAAACAGTATTGCATTAATTCAACTTTAATAAAATCTGAAATCTTTTTCTTTATATTTTCTGGATAAAGCAAATGTACATTTGAACCTGCATCAAGTGTAAAACAAATAGGAAGTTTTGTCTCAGTTCTAAATTCAGTTATTTTAGATATGACTTTCAAAGTATTCGGCTTTATTAGTATATAGTTTGGATTAGATGTTAGCATTAAAGAATGGATCATTAAAGCTTCAGATTCCGTAATACTTATAAAACCATCTAAATCCCCACTTTTTAATATTTCCATAAGATTTATAACATTTTTTCTAGCTATTTCATAACGTTGATTTGAAAATGGATTTTTATTCATTAATTCATGACCTTCACTACTAGAAATCTTTTTTTGCCCCGGGTCTATTATTAGAATAGTGTCATTAAATTCTTTAAATATTTCATGGGCTTGATTTGAGATATTTATTCCAAATAAATCATTGCTGTTTTCATAAGCTTTTGACTCTCCCCATATAACAACTGGTCCATATAAACTTCTTGATGCACTTCCAGATCCAATTCTTGCGATGAATGATGACTTTTTAAAAAAATATTCATCAGACATTTCTCTATTATCCATCTTTTCGAAATCAACTAAACAAGCTGATAATGCGGCCATTGATGAAGCTGATGATGCAATACCACTACTATGAGGAAAAGTATTATTAGATTTTATTTCTAAATCATGATTTTTAATAAATGGAAAGAATTTTTCAATTTTATTTAAAAACATTAAAGTTTTCTTTTCAAAAGATTCTTGTTTCTCTCCTTCAAATTCAAAGTGCAAATTTGAAGTTTTATTCTTCTTCGGTGTTAATGAAAGGCTAGTATTTGTTATTGATTTACTTAATGTTAAACTAATTGAAGGATTTTGTGGAATTTGATTTTCTAATTTACCCCAATATTTTACTATGGCTATATTACTTGGAGCGCTCCATTTAACAACACCATTTAATTTAATATCTTTGGAATAAATAAAATCTTTTTCATTCATTCTATAAAAATAAAATTTAGTTTATTTTACTAATATTAGTTCTTTTTGCTTCTTTTTTGCTTCCATCAAAACCTTCTACACCGGTAACAGTAGTATATTTTAATATCTTTTTCTTACCAGGATTTAATAAATTATATGCACTGTGACACATTACAGCAGCCTCATGGAATCCGCTCAAAATTAAATTGAGTTTTCCAGGATAAGTATTTACATCTCCTATTGCAAATATTCCTTTAATATTTGTTTGGTAATCAAGACTATTATTAACTTTAATAAAATTATTTTCAATTTCTAAACCCCAATCTTTAATAGGTCCAAGTTTTGGAACTAACCCAAATAGGGGAATAAAATAATCAACCTTGATTTCCTTAGATTCTCCATCAGTATCAATAAAAACTGACTCAAGTTTTGAAGATCCTTTAAGAGAGATAACTTGAGTTGGTGTTAAGACATCAATTAACCCCTTATTCTTTAAATTTTGAATATTTAATATGGATTCGTCTACTCCTCTAAATCCATTCCTTCTATGAATAAGAATTACCTTTTTAGCAATAGTTGACAAAAATAAAGTCCAATCTAATGCAGAATCTCCTCCTCCAGCAATTAAGACAATCTTATCTTTATATTTTTCTGGATCTTTAACTAAATAATCGATCCCATTATCTTCAAACTTCTCTAGATTATCCAGATTGGGTTTCCTTGGAGTAAAAGCTCCAAGACCTCCAGCAATTGCTATAATTTTAGATTCATGCTTTGTTCCCTTATCTGTAGTTACAATAAAAGACCCTTCATTATTTTTTTCTAATTTGACTGCAGTTTCTCCAAGAGTATAACCTGGATTAAATGGTTTAATTTGTTCTAATAATTTTTTAATTAAATCACCTGCAATAATTTCAGGATAGGCTGGTATGTCATATATTGGTTTTTTTGGGTATAATTCAATACACTGGCCGCCAGGCTGAGCTAGAGAGTCTAGTATATGACATTTCAGTTTTAACAAACCTGCTTCAAAAACAGAAAATAGTCCAGCGGGTCCTCCTCCTATAATTAAAATATCTGTTTTAATCATTTAGATAATAATTATACTGAGTTTACTTCTTCAATATGAGGTACATGTCTTTTTATTATAGTCTCAACCCCTAATTTAAGTGTCATTTGATTTACTTTACAACCCACGCATGTCCCATGAAGTTTAACGTTGACTATTTTATTGTCAGAAATTGAGTCTAAAGAAATATCACCTCCATCTTTTTCTAAAAAAGGTCTTATTTCATCCAATGCCATTAATACTTTTTCTTCTACTTCTTTTATCATGATTTTTTCTTAACTGCTGAACACCCTACTAAATTAGTGATTTTGACAATCTTAGTAGGGGGTAATTCATTATTTCTTTTAATTAATTCTTCAACAAGAAGCTTAGAGATCTCTCTAAATATATTTTCGATTACTGAATTTTCCTGAAGTGATCCAGGTCTACCAAAATCAGAAGCTTCTCTAAGACTTGTAAATATTGGTATTTCACCTAAAAAATTAATATCTAAATCTTTAGCAAGATATTTTACCCCACTTTCTCCAAAGATAAAATGTTTAATTTCTGGTTCTTCATTTGATGTAAAATATGACATGTTTTCAACTAGACCTAGAATTGGAATATTAATACTGTCTTGTTGAAACATCTTAATTCCTCTTCTAACATCAGCTAATGCAACATTTTGTGGTGTACTAACTATTACAGCTCCATTTATTGGAAGAGATTGAACTAGACTAAGATGTATATCTCCAGTACCTGGAGGCAAATCTAAAAACAAGAAATCTAATTCTCCCCAATTAGTATCAAAAATCATTTGATTAAGGGCCTTAGATGCCATCGGACCTCTCCATACAACTGCTTGATCAAGTTTTGTAAAAAAACCTATTGACATTAATTTAATCCCATAACTTTCTACAGGTTCAATTTTTGAAACACCGTCAATTTTGATAGATTTTGGAACATATCCCTCAACATCCAGCATTGTCGGAATAGATGGACCATATATATCTGCATCTAATATTCCAACTTTACATCCCATTTTAGCAAGCATTGCAGCAGCATTAACAGTAAAAGTAGATTTTCCAACCCCTCCTTTTGCTGAAGAAATTGCAATAATTGAGTCAACTCCAGATAATTTTTTATTAACCCTCTTAATCTCAGGTTTAGACACTTTTTTAATTTTTGTGTTAAACTTAATTTTTGCTTTACTATTAATTCTTTGATGTATTATGTCAATTATTTCTGCTTCTAACTTTTTCCTCGCTTGAAGTGTTGGATTATCCATAATTAAATCAATATCTACTTCAATATCAAATACCATTATATTTGCTACAACACCAGATTTTATAATATTATCTTTCGAACCTGATGAATATACTTCTTCTAATACCTTAGAAATAGATTTTTTATTCAATTCCATTATTAATAATATCTACAAAGATACTGCTAAGTAGTAATTTAAAATATTATAACCTTGAAAAATTATTTAGGTTTCCAAAATTTTATTTCAAAATCTTGCACCTGATTATCTATTATGTTTATTCCTTCATTTTCTAGTAACTGTTTCATTAAATCATGACCAAAAAAGTGATGTTTTCCAGTTAGAAGTCCATTTCTATTAACTACCCTATGAGCTGGGATTGATGAATCATTATGCGAAGAATTTAGAGCCCAGCCAACAACTCTAGAACTGGATGGTGAACCAATAAATTTTGCTATTGCTCCATATGTTGTCACCCGACCAAATGGTATTTTTCTTACAACCTTATAAACTTTTTTGTAAAAATCATCTTCTAGCATATATTAATTTCAGATAAAATATTTTGATATTATTAACCTTATAGTCGGTCAAGTGTAAAAGAAAAAGTAGTTCCCCTGCCAACTTCACTTTCAACATAAATATTTTCATTATGGGCTTCAATAATATGCTTAACAATTGATAACCCAAGGCCAGAACCTCCTTTTTTTCTAGACCTAGTTGGATCAACTCTATAAAATCTTTCAAATAACCTAGGAAGATGATGTTTTTCAATTCCCTCGCCAGTATCCATAACTCTTATTAAAATCTTCTGGTTTTCTAATTCTTGAATAGAAATCTCAGTTCTACCACCTTCAAGTCCATATTTCAAGGAGTTAACTAACAAATTGGTTAAAACTTGTAATATTCTTTCTTCATCAGCATTAACATAAACTGGAGAGGAATATTCTTTATCAAATACAAGTGATATTCTACTATTCTGTGATTCTATTTCAAGTAAATCAAAAACATTCTGAACTACCTCAACAATATCAAATTTTTTCTTATCAACTATTTTTATACCAGATTCAAATTGAGTTATTAAATCAAGATCTAATACAATATTTATTATTCTATCAACTCCTTTAGCAGCCCTTTTAAGATACTTGTCTCTAACATTTTTATCTTTTAATGCACCATCCATTAGAGTTAAGATATAACCTTGAATAGTAAACAAAGGGGTCTTTAGTTCATGAGAAATATTTCCTAAGAATTCCTTCCTATATGTATCTTTATCTTTTAGAACATTTATTTCTGTTGTTCTAGATTGAGTTTTTTTAAGCAGCTTCTGAGCTAATTGATCAAGGCCTACTTTATCAGATTGAATTTCTGAAAAATAAGATTCAGGTGATATTTCTTCAAGGACTCTATTAATTACATTATTTATATATCTATTAATCAGTATATTAAATAGAATAAAAGATAAAATCAAAAATATAATTATAGTAAACTTTTGCTTACCAATGAAATGTAAAAAATCAAAACTATTGTTAAATTGTATTTCAAAAATTATATAAAGTATGGTTGCCAATATTGTGAGAACTATTGATAATCCTAATTGATACTTATATTTAGTCAATTTTCGAAAAAAACTCATTTATCTGGATTTACGAACTTATAACCAACTCCCTTTATTGTCTTAAAGTACTTATCTCCAATTTTTTCTCTTAATTTTCTCATATGAACATCAATTGTTCTATCTCCAACGACAACATCAGAACCCCAAATAAATTGCATTATTTTTTCTCTTTTGAAGACTTTTTCAGGCTTAGAAGCTAATAGATATAGAAGTTCAAATTCTTTTTTTGGAAGTGAAAGGGATTGACCTGAGACTTTCACTTTATACTCATCTTTATCTATTATTAATTTACCAATCTCTATAATTGATGTCAAATTATTTTCTTTTTTTAACCTTCTTAAAAGACCCTTTACTTTAGATATAAAAACTTTTGGCTTTATAGGTTTTGTAACATAGTCATCCGCTCCAGCATCATAGGCTGCAACGTGAGAATAATCTTCACCCCTTGCAGTTAGAAACATTATGATTGTATCATTAAATTTTGGATTTTGCCTGATTATTCCACAAGCCTCTATTCCATCCATTTTAGGCATCATAACATCCATGATAATTAAATTAGGAATCTCTTTTTCTGCTTTCTTTATGGCAGAATGGCCATCCTTAGCAGCTATAACACTATAACCTTCCTGTGTCAGATTATATCTTAAAATTTCAATAATATCTGGTTCATCATCAACTAGAAGTATTTTAATATCTGATTTTTTCATATACCTATGAGTAATTTAGCAAAAAACTATAATCTTTTAATTAACATTAACCAAGAAATAATTTTTTCTACCTCTTTGAAGAAGAATGAATTTTTTATTAATTAAATCTTTATCACTAATTATAAAGTTATTTGAAACTTTATTTTTGTTTACATAAATTGAATTTTCATTCAACGCTCTTTTGGCTTCACTTAAAGATTTTAAAAAATTTGTCTCCTTTGAAAGAAATATTTCTATCTGAATCCCATCATTAAGCTTTTTTAAACTTAAGTTTGATTTAGGGACTCCTTCAAAAATTTCCATAATTGTATCTGAATCAATTGACCTCAAGTCATCTTCACTAGATTTTCCAAATAAAATTTTAGATGCATTTACTGCATTTTCTAATTCTTTTTCTCCATGGATAAGCTTAGTCAAAGAATTTGCTAAATGGTTTTGCAAAACTCTTAAACCTTTATTTTTATTATGCTCTGTAATTATTTTATCTATTTCTTTTTGAGTCAAAAAAGTAAATATCTTAATATAGTTTTGAGCATCTTCATCAGATACGTTTATCCAATATTGATAAAATTTATATGCTGAAGTTTTATTTTTATCAAGCCAAACATTTCCACTCTCAGACTTACCAAATTTTGAACCATCAGATTTAGTAACTAATGGGCATGTCAGTGCAAATGCTTTTTTATTTTCTTTTCTTCTAATTAATTCTGTCCCTGTAGTTATATTTCCCCACTGATCACTTCCCCCCATTTGAATAGTACAGTTCATATTTTGGAATAAATAAAGAAAGTCATATCCTTGAACTAATTGATATGTAAACTCAGTAAAGGACATTCCATCGTCTGATTCTTTTCCAATTCTTTTTTTAACTGAATCCTTTGCCATCATATAGTTAATGGTAATGTGTTTCCCTATATTTCTGGAAAAATCAATTATCGAAAACTTACTCATCCAATCATAATTATTCAATAAAATTGCTGAATTTTCTTTTTTTGAGTCAAAATCCAAAAATTTCTCAAATTGTTTTTTAAGCTTTTTAAAATTAAAATCTAAAATATCTTTATCTAATAATTTCCTTTCATCTGATTTTCCAGAAGGATCACCAATCATTCCCGTAGCACCTCCCAATAAAACAACAGGGGTATGACCATATTTTTGAAAATGCATTAAAATAAAAATTGGCACTAAACTTCCTACATGAAGTGAATCAGATGTTGGATCAAAACCTATATATCCAAGTGATTTATTATTATTAAGATGATCTTCAGTTCCAGGGATAATATCCTGTAACATTCCTCTCCACTTTAACTCATCAATAAAATTTTTCATAATTAATTAATTGAAAGAGTATCAATGACTTTATTTATCCTTTTTTTAACATTAGAATAAATCTCATAGTGATCTCTCGGGTTTTTTGAATAATATGTTTCACTCTCATAAAATTGTAAACTATCTATAGAATATCTCTCAAAGATAAACTCATCGCCAATAACTTCAACTTCATTCATTAAAGAATTTGTGTTAATACCATTTAATATTAAAATATCAAAAATTATATTTTCCATTTGCTTTTTACCTATGAGGTTATTAGGCTTATTAGATGTTTCACAACCAATTGGCACAAATAAAATTAATAAAATAAATATTATATTTCTCATCTATCAAAAATTAGTTGTCTACCTTTTGGATTTGAGACTATCTTACCTTTATCATAAACAATTTGACCATTTACAAATGTCATAAAAATTGATGAGTCAAATGTCTGACCTTCAAAGGGGGACCAATTACATTTATAAAGTAATGAGTCTTTAGAAACATTATAATCTTTATTAGTATCTATTAATACTATATCAGCATAATAACCCTCCTTAATAAAACCTCTTTTTTTTATATTAAATACTATTGCAGGATTATGAGAAATCTTTTCTACAATTTTTTCAATACCAATATTATATTTTTTTGATTCGGTTAAAAGCGAAATTATTGAATGTTGAACCATTGGTCCACCAGATGGACATTTAGTGTAGAATCTGTTTTTCTCTTCAATTGTATGAGGGGAATGATCAGATGCAATAATGTCAATTTTATCATTTAATACAGCATTCCATAGTTCGTTTTTATCCCTTTCAGTTTTTATTGCTGGGTTCCATTTTATTTTAGATCCAAGTAGTTTGTAATCTTTGTCTGTAAACCATAAATGATGAGCACAAGCCTCTGAGGTAATCTTCTTTTGTCTTAAGGGTAATTTATTATCGAATAAATCAAGTTCTTTTGCAGTTGAAATATGAAATACATTCAATCTTGCATCCGTTTTTTTAGCTAATTCAATTGCAAATTTTGATGATTTATAACAGGCTTCTTCATTTCGAATTTCAGGATGGAGATCTATAGGGATATCATCTCCGTACTTATTAATATAATTAATTAAATTTTTCTTAATTATATATTCATCTTCACAATGAACAGAAATTGGCAATTTCGTATTTCTAAATATTTCTTCAATAACTTTATGATTATCTATAAGCATATTTCCAGTTGATGAGCCAAGAAAAAGCTTTATCCCTGCAATATTATTGTCATCAACACTAAGAATATCATCTAAATTATAATTTGTTCCACCAAACATAAATGAAAAATTTGCAAATGATTTAGATTTTGCAATTTCTATTTTTTCATTTAAGGCTGAATTATTTGTAGTATTTGGTATAGTATTTGGCATTTCAATAAAAGAAGTTACCCCCCCAGCTATAGCAGCTCTAGATTCTGAAAAAATATCTCCTTTATGAGTTAATCCTGGTTCTCTAAAATGAACTTGATCATCAATCATTCCAGGAATAAGAGTTAAACCTTCAGCATTGATGATATTTACGGAACTTAACACGTTAATTTCAGTATCAATTTTACTAATAATTGATCCTTCTATTAAAATATCTTTGATTAATGAAGTCCCCTCATTAATTATTCTTGCATTTTTAATTAAAATTTTATTGCTCATAGTTTCTTAAAAATAGAATCAAATCTCAGCTTCAAAACACCAAAAACTGCTTCTAAAATAATTTTTTTATCTAATTTTGATTCTCCCAACTCTCTATTCATGAAAATTATTTGATGTTCTTTTAATTTGTATTTTTTCTTCCAAATTTTATATTTCATTTCAATTTGAAATGCATAGCCAATAAATCTAAACTTATCTAGATCAAGAGAATCAATACATTTAGCCTTATAAGCAACAAAACCAGAAGTAGGATCTTTAATTGGCATACCAGTAATTAATTTGACATATATTTGGGCAAAATATGACAAAAGGATTCTTCCTATTGGCCAATTTACTACACTAACACCATTTATGTATCTCGAGCCAATAAGTACATCTACACCAGCATGTAAATTATCTAACATTTTTGGTAATTCATTTGGATTATGAGAAAAGTCAGCATCCATGGATATTATAAAATCATATTTATTTTTCAAAGACCACTTAAAACCATCTATATATGCAGTTCCAAGCCCTTTTTTATGAAGTCTCTTAATTAAAAATACTCTATCTGGATAGCTATTTTGTTTTTGAACAACCAATGATGCAGTATCGTCTGGAGAATTGTCATCAACAACCAGAACATCAATATGCTTATTTTCTAAAATTATTAAATCAATGAGCCTAGAAATATTTTCTACTTCATTATAAGTTGGAATAATTACTATAGTTTTATTTTTCATTGAATAAGATTAATTTTGTAAAATGCATTTTTATATAAATTATATAAGCAAAGATTTCTACAATATTTACTTATTGGTATTTTTAATTTCAATTTTTATATTTAAAATATTCAACTCTACAAAATTAATTTATTTATTTAACAGATTTAAGTATTCAATGACTAATTTCTTTCACGGAATTAGTGAAGAGGAGAAGAGATCAAGAAAATTAAATTATTTTAATCTATTCAATTCTTATTGGTTTTTGTTTATTACTTCTATAATAACTTTTGTTATTGACTCATTTATAAATTTTAAAAATCCATATGATCTATTTAAAATATGGTTAATTATAGCAATTATTTGTATTTCCAGATATTTATTAGTTAGATTTATATTCAATGCTTATATAGATTATAATTTAAATTTTGTTTCTAATAAAATATATATTTTATCTATTACTGCAGCATTTTTTGCATTTATTATTGTTCTCATAAACAGTTATTACTTTAGCTATAATTCATTTTTCTTAAAAATTTTGATTTCTATTTGTTTAATTATATATATGGCAGCGCAATTAAACAATTATTTATATTTAATCTGGAGAGGTAATCTAAAACTTATTGTTTATTTTATTTTGTATCTTTGTGCGTTCAAATTAGCCCCTTGGATATGGTTGTATTCAAATATTCTAAAGGTCTCAATTTAATTAATTTATAAGCATGGGTATAAAGACTATTTTAATTTCACAACCAGAGCCTTCCAATGAAAATTCACCTTATTCAAAGCTTATTAGGAAATATAAGGTTAAAGTAGATTTTAGACCTTTTATACACGTAGAAGGGCTTTCAGCAAAAAAAGTAAGATCTCAAAAAGTAGATTTTTCAAAATTTCAAAATATTATACTAACAAGTAGAAATGCTGTTGATCATTTCTTTAGAATTGCTGAGGAAATGAGATTTAAAGTACCGGATCAGACTAAATACTTTTGTCAATCTGAAGCAGTAGCATTTTATCTACAAAAGTATGTTGTATATAGAAAAAGGAAGATATATGTAGGAAACAATAATTTCAACGACCTAGAAAGTACTTTTGAAAAATTTATTAATGAGAAGTATTTAGTTCCAACATCAGGAAGTCTTAATCCAAAAATAGTTCAAACACTAGATTCATTTAAGATAACTTGGGATAGAGTACAATTATACAAAACTGTTATAAGTGATCTATCTGATCTTGGTGATGTATACTATGATGTTCTTGTGTTCTTTAGTCCTTCTGGTATAGAATCATTATTTAAGAATTTTCCTGACTTTAAACAAGATAAGACACTTTTAGCTGTTTATGGAAAAACTACTCTTGAAGCTGCAAAAAATAAGAACTTAAAAGTTGATATAGAAGTTCCTACAGATGATTCTCCATCTATGGCAATAGGAATTGAAAATTATATAAATAAGTAGATCACCTTCTCATTCTAGTCCAAAAATAAACCAGCTGAGCTAGAGAACCCAAAGCAGCAACAACATAAGTCATTGCAGCCCATTTAAGAGCATCTTTAGCTCCAATTAACTCTCTTTGATTAACAATCCTCTTTCTCTCAAGCCAATAGATTGCTCTATTACTTGCATCAAACTCTACTGGCAGAGTTACAAAACTAAAAAGAGTTCCTGTAGCAAATCCAAGTATGCCTAATTGAAATATAGTCTGTCCTAGAAGGGGTGAGCTCCCCATAAGAAAAATACCACCAATAATAAGATAAATACCAAGATTGGAACTAACTCCTACAAATGGTACAAGAATTGATCTCATTTTTAACCATTCATATCCTTTTGCATGTTGAACTGCATGCCCACACTCATGGGCAGCTACTGCAGCAGAAGCAGTATTTCTTTGATTATATACTGACTCACTAAGATTAACAGTCTTCTTTGATGGATTATAATGGTCTGTTAACTGTCCTCTCACAGATATAACTTTCACATCATAAATCCCATTATCATTAAGCATCTTCTCAGCAATCTCTTTTCCTGTCATACCAGAAGAAAGATTCTGTTTTGAGTATTTCTTCATTTTATATTTTAACCTCCCACCAATTATCATACTCAAAAGAATAATAGGAATTAGTATCATATAATAATCTAAGTCATATCCATAAAATAAATAGTCCATAATATTTTTTTATCAAAATTATACAATTAGAAGATTAATAAAAATTATTATTACTCTTTTAACTTATAAGTAATTATCATAGCCTGGAGAAAAAGTGTTACGCCATTAGCTATCATAATTGAAATACTCCCAATTAAATAACCATATATAAACCAAAGTGTTATACCAACAAAAAATAATAAAGCCATGGTTAGAGATACTCCAGCTGCATTTTTTTCACTATACATTTTGTAAACTTGTGGAACCCATGCAAATGTTGTTATAGCTGCTGCAATCAACCCAATAATTTCATAATTAAAGTTTGCCATCATACTACAATATTAATAATTTTCCCTTTTACTATAATTATTTTTTTAGGCTTTTTATTATCTAAAATCTTTTTCGTCTGTTCATTGTTGAATATTATCTCTTCAATTTCTTCATTACTTAAATCCAATGATAGATTTATTGTAAATTTTGTCTTTCCATTAAATGATACAGGATATAACTTTTGCGATTCCACTAGAACTTTATCATCATGAATTGGAAAGGGTTCATCTACAATTGACTTTTTATTTCCCATTAAACTCCATAATTCTTCTGCAAAATGAGGAGCAAAAGGAGAGATTAATATTAATAGTGGTTTTAAAACAGACTCGCTGTTACATTGTTCCTCACTGAGTTTATTAACACAAATCATAAAGCTACTAATACATGTATTAAGACTAAACTTTTCTATATCATTAGTTATTTTCTTTATAGTTTGATTCAAAATTTTTATTGACTCTTCTGAAGGTGAATCCTTAGAAACTTTGAATTCCCTATCTAAAAAAAATAGATTCCAGAATTTTTTTAAAAAGGAATGAACACCAGATATACCTCTTGTACTCCAAGGTTTTGATTGATCAATAGGTCCAAGAAACATTTCGTACATTCTAAGTGTATCTGCTCCATACTGATCACATATATCATCTGGATTTACGACATTAAATTTAGATTTAGACATTTTCTCATGTTCTCTTTCTACTATAAAACTTCCATTTTCTGAATAAAATTTAGAATCACTAAAAGATTTGTTACTCTTTTTTAAATTAGCTATATCTAAATTATTTTCAATATCTACATAGGATATGTCTATTCTAATCTTATCTACCTTTTTATTTTTTATTAAATTTTTAGAATAAAAGTTATTAGTTCCTCTCTCTCTATAAATAAATGATGAGTTTCCAAGAATCATTCCCTGATTAATCAATTTACTTGCATATTCATTAACAGGTAGAATATCTAGGTCAAACAAAAATTTTTGATAAAATCTTGAATATAAAAGATGTCCAGTAGCATGCTCACTTCCTCCAAGATAAAGATCAATACGTTGCCAATATCCTATTGCATCTTTTGATGCAATAGAGTCTTTATTATTTGAGTCCATATATCTATAGAAATACCATGAACTACCTGCCCAACCTGGCATTGTATTAAGTTCTAGGGGGAATACATTTTTTTCATCAATTAAATCATTTTTAACTACATTTTTATTTCTTATATCCCAGGCCCATTTTTTTGAATTTCCTAATGGTGAATCACCATTTTTTGTTGGCAAAAAATTATCAACTTCTGGAAGTTCAAGAGGTAAATCAGATAAACTCAAAGTAATAGGCTGATCATCTTTATAATAAATTGGAATTGGTTCTCCCCAATACCTTTGTCTACTGAAAATTGCATCCCTTAACTTATATTGAATCTTTGATTTTCCAATGTCTTTTTTTTCTATTTCTGAAATAATTTTATCTATTGCTTCAGAAAAAGAAAGATTATCAAGAAAATGTGAGTTTTCTAGAATAAAATTAGATTTTTCGTCAAATGCTGATTTAGAAATATCAATTCCTTTAAATATATTTTTTATTTCTAGACCAAACTTATTTGCAAAATCATAATCTCTCTGATCACCAGAAGGAACAGCCATTACAGAACCTGTTCCATAGCTTGCAATAACATAATCTGAAACCCATATTGGAATTTTCTCTAAAGTAAATGGATGAATTGCATAGGACCCAGTAAAAACACCTGTAACAGATTTTAAATCAGAAATTCGATCTAGTTCAGATCTACTTGAGATAGATTTTAAATAATCATTAACTTTTTCTTCATTTTCTTTTGTTGTTAATTCATTTAACAAATCATATTCTGGTGCAACTGTTAAAAAGGTTGTGCCAAATATTGTATCAGGTCTTGTAGTAAAAACTTCAATATTTTTTTTCAACCCCTCAACTTTAAATTTGACAGAAACACCTTTTGATTTTCCAATCCAATTTCTTTGCATTTCTTTTAAAGGTTCAGGCCAATCAATTGATTCTAGATCTGACAAAAGTCTTTCAGCATATTTGCTTATTCTAAGACACCAATGCTTTATCTTTTTTTTTGTTACTGGAAAACCTCCTCTTTCAGAAAACCCATTAATAACTTCATCATTAGCTAGAACAGTTCCTAATTCTTCACACCAATTAACTTCTCCATCTGATAAGTAAGCAAGTCTATAACTCATTAATATTTTTGATTTAGATTCCTTTTCAAAATTATTCCAATCCTTAGAATCAAAAATCATATCATCTGATGATAAAAAAGATTTAAATTTTAGGTTTCCTTCACTTTTAAATAACTCAATTAAATTATCTATACTTTTTGCTTTATTATCAAATGGACAGTAATATGAATTGAAAAATAGAATAAAAATCCATTGAGTCCATTTGTAATATTCTGGATCAGATGTCCTTATTTCTCTACTCCAATCAAAACCAAAACCCATCCTATCTAGTTGAGATCTATATATCTCTATATTATCTGATGTAGTTTTTTTGGGATGTTGACCAGTTGTAATAGCATATTGCTCAGCAGGTAGTCCAAAAGAATCATACCCCTGAGGGTGTAAAACATTATAGCCTTTATGTCTTTTGTATCTAGAAAAGATATCACTTGCTATATAACCTAGTGGATGACCAACATGAAGACCTGCTCCAGATGGATATGGAAACATATCTAAAACATAGAATTTTGGCTTAGTACTAGAATTTTTAACTTCATATATTCTGTTATCACTCCAAAACTTTTGCCATTTTTTTTCTATTTCAAGAAAACTGTATTTCACTTTTTTTTTGTAAAAATACATTTATTGTTTAAAAGGAGAAACTAATTTGATTAACATAAAAAAGTTAATTAATTTATAGTTTATTAATTTTACAAAAAAAATTGAAATCTACTAATTACGACAAGATCAGCAAAAATAGATTAAAGAGTAATCTTTTTTCAATATTCATAATTATATCCTCAGTGTTGTTTTTACTAGGATTATTAAGTCTAATACTTGTCAAAACTAACAGTATTGGGAACTATTTCAAAGAACAAGTAGTAATTGGAGTATATTTTGATGAAAATACTAATGACATTCAGATCAAACAGTTAGAAAAGCTTTTAACTTTAAATCAAAACATAGTAAGAATTGAATATCTGTCTCAGGAAGATGCAGTAGAAATTTTTACTGAAGAGATAGGTGAAGATTTTACAACATTCCTGGGCTTTAACCCTTTGTCAAGTTCGCTGAATATTAATTTTAAAGGTGAGGAATTTGAAAGCAAATATGTTGATGATTTTATACTGAATTTAAAAAATAATTATGATTTTATAGAAAGTATAGAATATGATAAACCTTTAATAGATCTATTAAATAATAATTTTAAGAAAATTGGTATATGGATACTATCTTTAGGAATCATCTTTTTGATTATTTGCTATCTTTTAATTAATAATTCAATAAAACTTTCTATCTACTCCAAGAGACATATAATAAAAACTATGCAACTTGTTGGTGCAACTAAAAGCTTTATTAGATTTCCTTTTATCATTACTTATCTTAAATTAGGGCTAGCATCATCTTTATTCTCTATATCTTTATTATCTATTTTAATTTATCAGGTTGATATTAGATTTAAAGAACTGGAAATATTAAAAGATTTTAATGACTTAATAATTGTATTAATTTTCACTTTGATATTTGGGGTTCTCACATCAGTTATCAGCTCATATTTTATAACTCAGAAATATCTTAATCTAAAGACAAGCGAGGAATTATAATATTATGAACAAAAAAAATAGAAATAAAAAAATTTTGTTTGATTCAAAAAACTACAATCTATTATTAATATCAATTTTTATATTATTAATAGGATTCTTCTTAATGTCAGGGGGCAGATCAGATGATCCATTTAAATTTAATCCAGAGATTTATAATTTTAGAAGAATTAGACTTGCTCCTACTATTGTTATTATTGGTTTTTTATTTTCCATCTACTCAATACTTACTAAAAATAAATAACTCTATAGTATAAAATGTTTTTTTCAGAAAAAAATTATAATCTTGAAAATATTTTAGAGGGAGAAGTTATTCTAATAAATAAACCTTACAAATGGTCTTCTTTTGATGTTGTAAAAAAAGTTCGAAATAGGCTTTGCAAAAACTTTAATTTAAAAAAAATTAAAGTAGGTCATGCAGGGACCCTTGACCCATTAGCTACGGGATTATTGTTGATTTGTACTGGAAAAGAAACAAAAAAAATTTCTGGTTATCAAGATATGAAAAAAACATATAAAGGGACATTCAAATTTGGCGAAACTACACCATCTTATGATCTAGAAACTAAGGTTAATCAAATATATAAGTATGACCATATTGAAATCAATAAGTTAATAGAATCAAGCAAAAATTTTATTGGTAAAATCTCACAAAAGCCTCCAATATTCTCTGCTATTAAAAAAAATGGTAAAAGATCCTATGAATATGCAAGAGAGAATAAAACAATTGAATTAAAAGATAGAGAGATTAAAATCTATGATTTTGAAATAACAAAATATGATCGACCGTATGCAGAGTTCTTAATAGAATGTTCTAAGGGTACATATATTCGATCAATTGCCAATGATTATGGAAAATCATTAAAATCTGGAGCTTTTCTATATTCATTGAAAAGAACCAAAATTGGAAAATATTCATTAAAAAATGCATTAGAAATATCTTAAAACTTTCAAAACATTATTTCTATATTTGTAATAGTTATCTTCTATAAATGAAATACAAAAGAATTTTATTAAAATTAAGCGGAGAGGCATTGCTTGGAAAAAATTCTTATGGTATTGATAATGAAAGACTTTTAGATTACGCAAAAGAAATAAAAGAGCTCCATTCCCTTGGAATTGAGATTGCTATTGTCATAGGAGGTGGAAATATATATAGGGGTGTAGCAGGTGCTCAAAATGGAATTGATAGAGTTCAGGCAGATTATATGGGAATGTTAGCAACTGTTATTAATGGATTAGCTCTTCAAAATGCACTTGAGAGTATTGATATTCCAACAAGACTTCAAACAGCAATAAAAATGGAGTCTATAGCAGAGCCATTTATCAAAAGAAAAGCTACAAGACACCTTGAAAAAGGAAGAGTTGTAATTTTTGGATCTGGAACTGGTAATCCATACTTTACAACAGATTCAGCTGCAGTTCTTAGAGCTATTGAAATTAATGCAGATGTTATTCTCAAGGGCACAAGAGTTGATGGTATATATAATGTAGATCCTGAAAAGAATAAAGAAGCTATTAAATTTGATGATATCTCATTTGAAGAGACTATAAAAAAAGGTCTTAAAATAATGGATACAACAGCTTTTACATTAAGTAAAGAAAATAAATTAACTATTATTGTTTTTGATATAAATATTAAAGGAAATCTAACAAAAGTTGTTTCTGGCAAAAAAATAGGGACTAGGGTATTCTCATAAGATTAAAAATATGAATGACAATTTAAATATTATAAAAAACGCAAAAGAAAATATGATTTCTGCAATTAATCATCTAGATGGTGAGCTAGCTAAAATTAGAGCTGGGAAAGCTAATCCTATAATGTTAAAGAATATTTCAGTAGACTACTATGGTAGTCAAACCCCTCTTAACCAGGTTGCAAATGTTAACACCCCAAATAATCAAACTATATCTATTCAACCATGGGAAAAATCTTTACTAGATGAAGTAGAAAAAAGTATTATTAGCTCAAATCTTGGCTTTAATCCTGTTAATAATGGAGAATCTATTATAATTAATATCCCTCCATTAACAGAAGAAAGAAGAATCGAATTAACTAAGGTTGCAAAATCTGAATCTGATTCCGCTAAAGTCACAATAAGAAATATCAGGCAAGATTCTAATCAAAATATTAAATCTTTGGAAATATCAGAAGATTTGAAATCAAATAATGAAATAGATATACAAGAACTAACTGATAAATACATTAAGATTATTGATGATATGTTCTCTTCTAAAGAAAAAGATATATTAACTGTATAGAAAATTAATGACTCTTACAAAAATAAAAGAAATATTTTCCGAAAAATCTAAAAAATCAGATATCAGTATTGGTGGCTGGGTTAGAGCTTTTCGAGGAAATCGATTTATCGAATTAAATGACGGATCGTCTCAAAAAAATATTCAATGTGTTATAAATTCTAAAACTACAGATGCTGAAACACTAAAAAATATAAATGTTGGATCATCAATTATAATTACTGGGAAAATAGTTGAGAGTATTGGTTCAGAACAAAAAATTGAAATTGCTGTTAAAAATATATCTGTTATAGGTATATGTGATCCTGAAAAATATCCTATTCAGCCAAAAAAACACAGTTTTGAATTTTTAAGAGAACAGGCTCACCTTCGTATTAGGACTTCTACATTTAGCTCAGTAATGAGAGTTCGATCTAATTTAGCTTATGCTATACATAGTTTTTTTAATGAAGAAGGGTTCTATTATGTAAATACACCTATAATTACCTCAAGTGATGCTGAAGGGGCAGGAGAAATGTTTAAGGTTTCAACTCTAGATCTTAAAAATATTGAGAAAAATGAAAAAGGAGAAATAGATTATTCTAAAGATTTTTTTGGAAAAAAAACAAGCTTAACTGTCTCTGGTCAACTTGAAGCTGAAACATATGCCCTAGGCTTAGGAAATGTTTATACTTTTGGGCCAACATTTAGAGCTGAGAATTCAAATACTTCTAGACATCTTTCTGAATTTTGGATGATAGAACCTGAAATGGCTTTTTATAATCTAGAAGACAATATGGATTTATCAGAGTCATTTGTTAAATCTATTTTACGTTTTATTATTAAAAACTGTCAAGATGATTTAAAATTTTTAAGTGAAAGACTTTTAGATGAAGAAAAAACAAAACCACAAAATGAAAGAAGTGAATTAAATTTAATAGAAAAAATTCAATTTGTTATTGATAATGATTTTATAAGAATCTCATATTCAGACGCATTTGAAATTCTAAAAAACTCAAATAAAAACAAAAAAAAGAAGTTTAAATTTTTAATTGATGAGTGGGGTGTTGATTTTCAAAGTGAACATGAGAGATATCTAGTTGAAAAACATTTTCAATCTCCAGTAATTATATATGATTATCCATCAAAAATAAAGGCATTCTACATGAGATTAAATGATGATAAGAAAACAGTTAGAGCTATGGATGTTTTATTTCCTGGTATTGGAGAAATAATTGGAGGATCCCAAAGAGAAGAAAGACTTGAAGTTCTTAAGAAAAGGATTAAAGAGAATGGAATAGATGAAGATGAATTATGGTGGTATTTAGACTTAAGAGAATATGGCTCAGTACCTCATAGTGGTTTTGGACTTGGATTTGAAAGATTTGTTCAGTTTTGTACTGGTATGTCGAATATAAGAGATGTTATACCATATCCAAGATCATCAAAAAATGCTTCTTTTTAATTTCAAAATTGATAAAATTTCTTTTTTTAATTTTGTTATAAATAACTAATTATTAATGCTGAATCAGAAACTCCAATTAAAACTTTCTCAAAAGCTGTCTCCTCAGCAGATACAGCTTATGAAATTAATTCAACTATCTACATTAGAATTTGAGGAAAAGATAAAAAATGAAATTGAAGAAAATCCTGCATTAGAAAGAGGGGTAGAGGATTTAGATACAAACAATGAATTAGATAATAAAGAAGAAAATTTTAATGAAAATGAAATTGATGTCGACTCTTACCTACCAGAGGATGATACCCCGTCATATGAATTAAATTATTATAACAACTCTGATGATTCTTCTAATAAAGAAATTCCAGTATCTGGAGGAATAAGTTTTCATCAATTTTTAGATAATCAAGCGAAAAATTTGATACTTGATGAAGCTGATAAACCAATTGCAGATTTTATTATTGGAAGTATTGATGAAAGTGGATATGTTAGAAGAAATATTGATGACCTAATTGATGACCTTGTTTTTACGCAAAACTTAATTGTAGAAAAAGAAAAAGTGGAATTAATCTTGAAAAAAATTCAACAACTTGATCCTCCTGGAGTTGGAGCTAGATCTCTTAAAGAATGTTTAAGGCTCCAGCTAAATAGAAAAGATAAAAATAAAAAATCAATATTTAATGCCTTAAAAATTATAGAGAATGAGTTTGAATTATTCTCAGGTAAAAAATATAAGAAACTTATTGAAAGACTAGGCATTTCTGATATAGAGTTAAAGGAATCTATTAATGAAATTTCAAAGTTAAATCCAAAACCAGGAGGCTCAATATCATCAGAAGTTCAAAATAATACTATAATACCTGATTTTATTTTAACTCTTGAAGATGGGAATCTTATAGTAGAGATAAATAGAAGAAATTCTCCTGAATTAAAACTATCAAATTCTTATAAAGAAATGCTTAAGGGTTATAAAGATGATCCGAATAAAAAGAAAAGTCAAAATGAAGCTATCCAATTCATTAAGCAAAAACTAGATTCAGCTAAATGGTTTATTGAGGCTATTGAGCAAAGACAAAAAACTCTTTTTGTAACAATAAATGCTATGATTGATTTTCAGAAAGATTATTTTTTAACAGGGGAAGAGAAGCTACTAAAACCTATGATTCTTAAAGATATAGCTAAAAAAGTAGATATGGATATTTCAACTATTTCAAGAGTTGCAAATAGCAAATATATTGACACTCCTTATGGTATTAAACTACTAAAAAGTTACTTTTCTGAAGGTATGAAAAATATTGAAGGTGAAGATATTTCAACTATTGAAATTAAAAAAATCTTAAAAGAAATAATTGGTAATGAAAATAAAAATAAACCTCTTGCTGATCTTGAATTATCAAAAAGACTTATAGATGCGGGATATAAAGTTGCCAGAAGAACAATAGCAAAATATAGAGAACAAATGAATATTCCAGTTGCTAGACTAAGAAAAGAGTTATAGAATATAAAAAATCAAACCTATTTTAAAAAAATTAATATCAATTTCTTCTCCTATATCTGTTTTTTTGTTTTCAAATAAAGAGTTTAAATCATATTCTAAATGAATATTCCAAGTATTAAACCCAGAGTTTAAATAAATCGAATTTGTCCACTCCTTTCGTTTTTTTATTGTTAAAGAATGTCCATATGAAGGATTTGAATAAATATAATAGTTCCTTTTAATCTTTAAACCTCCATAAATTCTCCAGAAATCATATTTATCTGGAGAAGAAGTTCTCCATCTTAATTCAATTGGGAACACAATTGATGAATAATTTAATTCATTCTTAGATTCAAGAAAACGACTTACAACAAGTCTATAATCAACTTGATCATCAGAATTAAGAAAAGGTTGAATATTTGATGTGAATTGGTTTCTTTCAAATCCAACTCCTATACCAAGAGCCTTCTGATTTTTTTTATCTAATGAAATATCTCTTATAAAACCAACTTGAAAGTTTCCTGAGAATCCATTTTGCTTAAAATCAGGGATTTCTTTAACCTGCAAAAAATAACTGACTCCAAAATAAAATTGGTCTTCCTTATATTCTTGATTATTTTCTTGACAAAAAACATATTGAACTGAAAAAAGACAGATAAAAAGATTAAGTAAAAATTTTAATCTTGAACTAATTAAAGTTTTGAGTATAATCACCAACTCTAGTTGTATAGTTTATCTTAAGAGCATTAACTTTTCTTAATTCTTGCTTAATGTCACTAATTATACCCATCTTAGTGTCACCATCTACTTTAAGAGCGGTTGTTAAAACATTTTGAAGTTCTTCTCTCTTGGCTGCTCTTTCAGCTAAAATAAATGCTCCAACCTCATCAATAGTTGCAAACTTATCATTTAATTGAATTCGTGCTTCTGTACCATAGGTATCTCGGTACCTACTTGAAGGTTTACCAGCATATATGTATATTACCCTATCTTTTTTATCAAGTTTTTGAATTTGATCAGCAGCTGGCAAAGTATTTTGAACCATTAAAGTACTATCTCTCATAACAGTAGCCACCATAAAAAAGAATAATAACATAAAAACAATATCAGGAAGTGATGCTGTTGAAATAGCTGGTAAATCTCCACTTTTCTTTTTACTAAATTTTGCCATTTTATCTTACTTTACTTGGTTCTGCCTCAGATAACTTTTGAGGATATAATTTTTTAACTACGTCTAACTTTTCTTTTAAATTCGTCTTTTGATCTACTGTTGTCCTTGGATCGCTATAAATAAAATCTGCTTCAAAATATGTCAAACCTTCATTTGGATATCTATTTATAAATTCACGATCTCTAAGTTCATTATATGCAGCTACTAATTCATTCTGCACAGATATATAGGCCTTATAAGGTGTTTCCCTATCGTTTTTTAAAGAGATAACTGCTTTATCTGGATTATCTGAAGATCTAGGGTTTCCATCACCCTGACAGTAATTACAAGCTTCCTCCCCTTTTCCTCCTCCATTATCTAGAAAATCCATTGCAAGTCCTCTTAAATCTTTAATATCAGTTAACTCTTCTTCAACTAGGATTTGACTGTATTTATTAACTACAACTGTGAAAATGTTTTTTTCTCTAATAATAGGAGGGTCTATTTGATCTTCCATTGGAGGAAGTTTTCTGTTAATCCCACTATCTGTCTCAATAGTTGTTGTTACTAAGAAGAAAATTAATAACAAAAAGGCAATATCTGCCATTGATCCCGCATTTACATCTGGAGGTTTTCTAGGCATAGCTTATTTTTTTAAAGATCTTTTTCGTCCTGTAAAAACCATAAGTCCCACAGCAATAATTGTTAAAATATAAAATACTCTAATTCCAGTTCCAACAAGTCTTGAGCCTGTAGCTGATAAGACTTTACCATCTCTCATAGGTGTTTCAACACCTTTAGATAATAAGAAAGCAATTAGGAATATTCCTAAAAATATTCCAACAAACATCAATGAACTTTTTAATTTAGCTTTATCAGCCATAAGCCCTTTTAGAGCATAGATTGAAGTTATTACTACAGCAACTAATAAAGTTAATTGACCTAATAAGATTATTGGCGTTATTGCTCCAAGACCATCACCAAATTTAATTGCATCATCTCCTGTAATAAAGACAAGGAAAAGAGAAATAACTCCTAAGACTCCTAAGGCTATACACCCAATTCTAGTTAATTTATAAGATTGTTTATCTTCTATCGTTCTACTTACATTCATTATTATAAATTTTTGTGTTCATGCTAAATTATTTTTTATATGAAGAAAGTATATCAATTAGTGTAATTGATGAATCTTCCATATCATTAACAATTGAATCAATTTTAGCGACTATATAGTTATAGAATACTTGCAAAATAATAGCAACAATTAAACCAAATACTGTTGTTAAAAGAGCTATTTTAATTCCTCCTGCAACTAAAGATGGTTGCATATCTCCTGCAGCTTCAATTTTATCAAATGCATTAATCATCCCTATTACAGTCCCCATGAAACCAAGCATTGGAGCTAAAGCAATAAAAAGAGAAATCCATGAAACATTTTTTTCTAACTGTCCCATTTGGACACCACCATAAGCAATAACAGCTTTTTCTGCACTATCAACTCCATCTTTAGATCTATCAAGTCCTTGATAAAAAATTGAAGCAACAGGTCCTTTAGTATTTCTACAAACTTCTTTTGCAGCTTCAACTCCTCCAGATTTAAGAGCAGCTTCAACTTCTGAAGTTAATTTATCAGTATCAGTAGTGGAAAGATTAAGGTATATGATCCTTTCAATCGAAATAGCTAAACCTAAAATTAAACAGATTAAAACTATTCCCATAAAGCTAGGCCCACCTTCAATAAAACGTTTCTTTATTTCTTGAGTAAAATTAGCAGAGGTATCTTCTGATGGAGATTCCATCATTTGTTCAGTTGCCGAATCCTCTTGAGCGGTTTCTGAATCTTCTTGAGTAATTAGATTAACATTTGTAAAAGCATAAGCGCTTGAAGTAAATGCAATACTTACAACAGCAGACAAGAAGAAAGAGATTAATATTTTTTTCATTTTTTTGTTATTTTCAATAATTGAGATTGGAAAGATAAAAAAAAATACATACGATTCAAACTTTTTTTCATCAGGATTTACTAATCATTTTTTATAACATCTACCCTGTTTGGAATATAACTATCATATGGGTATTTATTAGGGGTTACATATGGACCTGTAGTTAATTTCAAAGGGGATTCTGAATCAGGATTAAATATAAATTCAAGCATAGTAGCTGTATAGCCACTATTATTACTTATTAAATTGATTTTATATTTATTTAAACTATTTCTATCAATTGGTGTTTGGCTCCATAGCTTCCCCTCTTCCCATAACCTAAAATCCCTTGTGTCTTCATTATTTGCTTTCCAAATTGAAACCTTATAATCCTGATTAGTAACTACTCGACTAATTAGACTATCATTTTTTATTTCCCAAATTAACTTTGGAAAAACCTGATCGTTTATAATTCTTGTATAAAAAGAAAATAAATTTTCATTTAAATATCCTCCATTTAAAGAATGGTTAACATTTGGAATATATTGAAGATACTTATCTCCTGGTAACTCATTAAAATAAAACCTCCATGAATCAGTTGGAAAAAATTCATCAGAACCAGCGTTAATTAATAGTTTTGGCATTGTAAACTTTTCTTTGAAATAATAAGGCTCAACATATTTCATTAAAATTTCAAATTCTTTTGTAACCATCCAATCTGGAATATTATAATTAACATAATCTTGAATAGCTATAGAATACTCTCCATAACTTCTATAATGATTTTCAAGAGATTCATTTAAGTTTAACATGTCAATAACCATTGGAGCTATTGCAATAACTCTCTTATCAATTGCAGCAGTTGTCCAGGTTGTCCAGCCTCTTTTAGATGCTCCTGAAACAACAAATTCAGTTACATCTATTTTATTTTTTTGAGCAATATCCTGAACAAGATCCATAGCTCTTACAACTGCTCTAGTCATTGGCAATCTTGGTAGCCACTCTACATCATTTTTTTTAGCTCCTGATTTTAAAAATCTATTCCAAGAGAATGCTATTAGATCATCTTCATAAAAAGCATTTTGTTCAGACTCTAAAAAATTTATTGGTTGAAAGGGGATATTGCTAATATTTGCAATAATTGACTTACTTTTTATTGCATATGAAATACTTGTACTATCTAATCTAAAAAAGTCTTCATCTTTAGTGCCACCATCTATAAGCATTAGAGATTTATCAAATTCTACCTCATTAGGGATTATGATATCAACATAATGCCACCATTGAACCTCATCAACCAAGTCTTGATTAAGCCAATTCCCTGATATCATCTTAACATGGTATCCAGTCCATTTTTCTGCAATTATCGAATCAACTATTTCATAACTATATTCATGCTGTGTTCCATAAACATATTCCTCAAGTGGATTATCTATTTCATTATTACATGAACTAAATATTAATAAAATAAAGTGAAGTTTGTATATATTTTTTTTTACCACTTTCAACATAAGTAAAAACTAAGAATTATTAATCTCTTTTTTCTCTTCCCATTCCATCCGGCATACCTTTATAATACCTAAATCGTTCAATTGGTTTACCGTTATAATATTTTATTCTATTTTTTAATCTATTGAATACTTTTTCTTTTTCTCCATCTGGGTACTTATCCAAATCAGAACCAAGATATTTGTTCCATCCACTTGAAGAAAATTGGCTAATGTACTTCGACCCCGACAGTATTTTTAATTCAGAAAATCCTGAAATATCAACGTGGGTATTTTTATCATCGATATTACCCCCGTAAAATAAAAATTCAGGAACAGCGTAAGCTTTTAAATTTTGGTGAATAATTTGTCCTTCATACATTAGATGCCACTCTGCAGCTCTTACTGCGTCAGCAGTTAAATATGCTGAAGCTCTATGATCACTTTTATGCCAGACCTGGTAATTGAATCCTGGATCAAAAGACATTAAAACATCTGGTTTTATTTTCCTTATGTAATAAACAATTTTTCCAATAATTTCCTCTCTATTTGCAAATTCAAGCCTTCCATCATCATATCCTAAGTTAATATATTGTTTTTCTGTTAAGCCTAGAACTTTCATTGCTTCAAGCTGTTCTTTTCTTCTTATAATAGACAAATCATTCTTACTTATGGTGAGATCCTTAGTTCCTACATTTCCTGTTGTTAAGGTGAGAATAAAGATTTTATTTGAATTTTTGTTTAAAAGGGCTAATGTTCCATGAGATTGATAATCGTCATCTGGATGGGCCCCTACAAGAAGAATAGTTTTATTTTTCCATTTCTCAACTGGCATCTCAGGCTGTGAGAAACCTAATTTAAAAATAAAGAATGTAAAAAAAATAATTAAAAATTGAAACTTATTTATCATCAACACAACATTTTTAAAGAATTATTTTTTTTCTTAAGGTTTATTATTCAGATTAAATGGATATTCTGAATAACACAATTTACAAAAATTAATGTTAATTCCCATCGCAACCAGGTTTGGCATCTAAATCTGATTCCAAACGCACATTGCCCAATCCAATATCAACACCCTTTCGTGCTTTGATTACTAATGCAGAAGTGATGTTGGTCATGTCTACTCCTAATTTTTCAAAACAGCTTAAGCTAATTCTATACTCGTTCCAGTCACCACTTATGGTAATATCTAATGTGTTATCGCAGGTAGCACTGTCATCACATTGGCCAATTTGTACAACAGCATCAGAACCAGTAAATGATTTTGCATTAAAAGTTAATTCCATAGCACCATTTGACTGACGCGCCATATCATTTGGCTTAGCAGAAGAAATGCGCAAATAATCTCCATCAGATTTGGTCCAGTTAATTCGTAAGGCATCTTCTTGAGCTATATGGTCTGTTTTACTTATAATCAATCCACCGACAGATGTTGGGAAGCTTGCGATTTGCTTTACCAAATCTCCAGAGCTTAACCATAATCCCCAAGGAGAAACTGCAGCTCCTGTGCTGTAGAATTCACCTGTTGAAGCTACGTCGCTATTTTCTAATCCAGATTTTTCTGGGAATACATCAAGATTATCTGTACTAGCATAGGTAAGTCCGTACCCAAATTTAAATAGAGCTTCATTGTTTTCTGAAACTACGGCGCTGGCTGGCCATGTAAAAGACAATCGACCCATGAAATCGTATGATGGATCTCTCTGGAATAATAGATCAGAAACACCACCACCTTCACTGCCAGGTAACCATGCAGCAACAAATGCATCAGAATTATTAATCTCTGGATTCGTCCACATTGGACGTCCGGATAAGAATACAGATACTACAGGAATTCCTTTGTTTTTATAGGCAGCCAATTTGTTAACGTCAAATCCGTTAGGAACAAAATCTAAGTTCTCACGATCTCCTTGAAATTCTGCGTAAGGATCTTCTCCATATACCGCAATCACAGCATCAGCTTTTATAGAAGTATCACCATTTGGAGAGAAAATTACTTTTCCACCTGCTTCATTAACGACTTCTTCAATGCCTTGTATGATAGATGCTCCATTAGGGAATTCATCATTGGTATGACCAGTTCCTTGCCAAGAAAGTGTCCATCCACCACTGGCTTTAGAAATGCTAGCAGCACCATCTCCAACAACCAATATTGTTTTAGAAGCATCAATAGGCAATACTTGGTTGTTATTTTTAAGCAGTACCATAGATTCTCTTACCGCTTGTCTTGCAATGGCTCTGTGTTCTGGCAAGCCCAAAAAGCTTTCGTTACCCGCATTGGCACGAGTACTCGGAGCACCTTTTTGAAAAACACCTGATGCGAGTTTTACTCTAAGAATACGACGAACGGCATCGTCTAAACGTTCCATAGAAATGGTTCCATCTTTTACATGTTTTAAAGTACTTTCATATAAGCCTTTCCAACTATCTGGTGCCATATACATATCCAAACCTGCATTTAACGATTGTGCACAATCTGTATTTGTACATCCTGGTACTTGACCATGACCATTCCAGTCACCAACAACAAATCCATTAAAGCCCATTTTTCCTTTTAAAACATCTGTAAGCAATTCTTTATCGCCGTGTAGTTTTCTTCCTTGCCAACTAGAAAATGAAACCATCACTGTTTGTACACCAGCAGGAATAGCGCTATAATATCCAGCAGCATGAACTGTACTTAATTCTTCTTCACTAATCAAGGCATCACCTTGATCTACTCCGTTTTGAGTAGCACCATCAGCTAAGAAATGCTTAGCACTAGAAATTACTTTTCCATCGCCCATAAAATCATCTGCACCAAATTGTCCTTGTAAACCTATTACAATACGGTCTCCATAAGACTGCACAACATCAGGGTTTTCTGAAAACCCTTCATAACTTCTTCCCCATCTCAAATCTTGTGGCACTGCAAGAGTAGGAGCAAAAGTCCAATCATGTCCAGATACGGTTAATTCATGCGCAGTAACACTTGCAATTTTTTCAATTAAATCAGGGTTATTCATGGCACCTAAGCCAACGTTATGAGGGAAAACAATGGCGCCCTTTAAATTGGCATGCCCATGCACAGCATCAATTCCCCAAATAATTGGGATAGCTATTTCAACACCCTCATTATCAATTGAGGCGTTGTAGTATTTGTCTGCCATTTCAAGCCACGTTTTTGAGTCGGCGTATGGCAATGGACCCGGAGCAGAATTTCCACCACTCAACACGGATCCTAATCTGTATTTTTTTACATCTTCAGGAGTTAAAGATCCTGTATCTCCTTGAATCACTTGACCTACCTTTTGTTCTAAACTAAGTTTAGGAAGCATTTGATCAATTTGAGCTTCTATTTTAGGGTCTAATGCTAAGGGTTCTAAAGTGGGCCAAATATTATCTTTAGAAGGACTACAGCTTAAAAAAAAAGCTGCAAATGTAAACACTGCAAAAAAAGTTATAAATAATTTGAACTTGGATTTAAGAGATTTGATTACTTCCATTTTAAAATATTAAGATTATTTTTTGTCACTCATGTGCCATTGATAATGATAAATATAATAAAGTTCATTAGAGATTTTACATATATTTAATAAATTGAATTCAAATTAATAATTATGAAATATAAATTAATATTAACTCTACTGATTTCTTTTACTTTTACTCTTTCAGCAGTTAGTCAAGAAAAAACAGAATCAGTTTTATTATTTAATGGAATTGACTTGTCTGGATGGACAATTCATGGAACTGAAAGATGGTATGTAGAGAATGGAGATTTGGTTTGTGAAAATGGACCAGATAATGAGTATGGTTATTTATCTACTGAGGAATATTATGATGATTTTATATTGACTCTTGAATATAAACAAGAATCCAATGGAAATAGTGGAGTATTTTTTAGATCAACTCTTGAAGGTGTAATAATTAATGGTTGGCAAGTAGAAATTTCACCTCCTGGAATGGATACTGGTGGAATATATGAGTCTTATGGAAGAGAATGGCTTATAAAACCCGATCCAAAAGATGAAAATTTAAATTACGGAGACTGGAATTCAATGAAGATTATGGTTGATGGAGACAATGTAAAAACTTGGTTAAATGGTGTTGAAATGATTGCTCTAAGTGATAAAATAGTAGGACAAGGAAAAGGATCTATTGCACTCCAAATCCATGCTGGTGATGATGTGAAAGTACGATGGAGAAATATTAAATTAAAAAAACTATGAAAAAAAGAGATTTTTTAAAATCATCAGCAGCTTTAGCATCAATGGTAATGATACCATCCTCAATTTGGTCAATGAAAAGAAGTAAAATTAGAATAGCCCAAATTGGAGTTGGGGGAATGGGTGCTGAGGATTTGAATTCGATGTCTTCACATTCTTCAGCTGATATAGTTGCATTATGTGATATAGATTCAATGGCTCTAGATAAAGCAAGAAAAATACACCCTAAAGCTAAAGGATATAGTGATTACAGGGTAATGTTAGAGGAAATGAAAGATCAAATTGATGCAGTTTTAGTGTCTACTCCAGATCACACTCATGCCCCGGCATCAATAATGGCTATGAATTTAAATAAACATGTTTATTGCCAAAAACCTTTAACTCATAATGTAACTGAGGCAAGATCTATGATGAAAATTGCTAAAGAGAAAAACTTAATAACTCAAATGGGAATTCAAGTTCATTCTTTTTATGATTATAAACTTGCAACTATTTTAATTCAAGCTGGAATAATAGGAAAGGTTCATACTGTTAGAGCCTGGACAAATAGAAATTTTGGCTATAATGGACCAGTTCCAAAAGGAAAAGATCCAATTCCTGAATCACTTGATTGGAATCTATGGCTAGGAACATCTCCCGAAAGACCTTATAAAGAAGACTATTATCATCCTGGTAACTGGCGAAAGCTAGTTGACTATGGATGTGGAACTTTGGGTGACATGGGTGTTCATATTTTTGATACACCTTATAATGCATTAGCATTAGACGTTCCCCTTACTGTTAAAAATGAATGTAGAAAACCTAATGGATATGGCTATCCTGAAAAAAATACTGTTACTTATACATTTCCGGGAACACCATATACAACAAAAAATCTCACTTGGATTTGGTCTGATGGACAATATCCCTTAATTGAAGAAAACTTAAACTTGCCAAATAAAGATGAACTTCCGATCCAAGGATCTATGTTTATTGGGGAGAAAGGCAGACTTCTTTTGCCACATTTTATGCAAGAACCAAGACTAATCGTGGATGGCAAATACAAAAAAATTGATATATCTAAATACTCTGAAGCTCAAAAAATTGGAGACCCTATTAGAGAATATGATATAGAGACTAAATTACATTATCATGAGTTTGTAGATGCTTGTCTTGGAGAGGCTTATTGTACAGCTCCTTTTTCTTATTCTGGTAGATTAACAGAAACTATTCTTTTAGGTGGAATTGCTGGACGCTTTCCTAATAAAAAACTTCAGTGGGATAGTGAAAAAGCTTTATTTAAAGAAGCTGAAGCTAATCAATTCCTTGATTCAAAATATAGAGTTTTTTAAATTAGATATCTAATCAAAATATACTTAAGAAAAGACATCAGATACTACATTGAAATTCAAAGTAGAATAATCAAAAAATATGACAAAGCAGTAAATGGGAAAAGATTAAATTGAAGAATAGCTGGAACAGCATTAGGTAATAAAAATAAATACAACCTAGACTATAAGTATGAATTTAAGTTAGCAGAGAGGAAGGGATTCGAACCCTCGATTCCAATTTCTCAGAATACACGCTTTCCAAGCGCGCGCCTTAAACCACTCGGCCACCTCTCTTGATTATTAATAAATTTAATTTCCAAAAATATCTAGTGCATTATTATCTGTTACTTGATTTACATAATCAAAATCAAGATTATATACTTCAGCAATTTTCTTAGCAACTAATTCAATATAAGAGCTTTCATTCCTTTTTCCTCTATAAGGAACAGGGGCAAGATATGGGGAATCTGTTTCTAACACAATTTTCTCAATAGGAACTTGACTTAAAAATTCTGATATCTTACCATTTTTAAAAGTTACAACCCCTCCTATTCCAAGACTAAAATTTAGATTTAATATTTTATTTGCTTCCTCAATAGAACCGGAAAAGCAATGAAAAATCCCTCTTAATTTTTTAGATTTAAATTTTTTTAAAACATCATAAATTTCATTAAATGATTCTCTACAATGAATAACAATAGGCAAATCATAAGCTATTGCCAAGTTAATTTGTTCTTCAAAAGCTATTATCTGTTTTTTTAAAAACTTTTTTTCATGATAAAGATCAATCCCTATTTCTCCAATTGCATAGTATTTATTCCTTTTGATTTCATCTCTAACAAAATCAAGCTCTTTTTTATAATCTTCATCTACATAACATGGATGGAGACCAATCATACAAAAAATATTTTTTGGATATCTAGACAT
>Ga0209445_1000016_pt1 | contig 86242 bp, 81 predicted proteins | sample MarorgKNORR_S2LV_4_FD_188223 | JGI IMG/M metagenome (GOLD analysis project Ga0209445, IMG submission 188223) | Marine microbial communities from the Southern Atlantic Ocean, analyzing organic carbon cycling - NADW_A/KNORR_S2/LV (SPAdes) (version 2) | ecosystem: Environmental > Aquatic > Marine >... | reverse complement strand
CCGTAGAACAACTACGACTCGTCGTCGTGCCTACTATTGAACTCGCGAGACCCCTGCGCGCGGCGTGCCCTACTTGTTCAGAGGCTCCCTCTAGGCCAGCACCTCACGCGCTTGCTCGAGAGCGAACTCCAGGTCCTCTCTAGAGATCGTCAGAGGGGGCGCGAAGCGTATCACCTGATGGTGCGTTTCTTTCGCCAGGATTCCGCGCGCGTGCAACGCCTCGCAGAAGGGGCGCGCCGTCCCGCTCGATGCCTTGATGACCACGCCGACCATGAGCCCCTGGCCGCGTACCTCTTCCACGTGCGGCGACTCGAGCGCGTGCAGTTCGGACATGAACCAGCTGCCCAACTCATCGGAGCGCTGGGACAACTTCTCTTCAATCACGACCCTGAGAGAGGCAAGGCCGACGGCCGCGCCGAGCGGGTTGCCTCCGAAGGTCGAGCCGTGATCACCGGGCGTGTAGACGTCCATGAACTCCGAGTCGGAGATTGCCGCTGACACCGGATACACGCCTCCGCCGAGCGCCTTGCCGACGATGAGTATGTCGGGACGCACTCCCTCCCAGTCGCAGCAAAACAGTCGACCAGTCCGGCCGAGACCGGTCTGAATCTCGTCCGCGATGAACGCGACATGGTGCGCGCTGCATAGCTCGCGAGCCTTCGCTAGATAGCCCTCCGGCGGTACCACGACTCCTCCCTCGCCCTGCAGCGGCTCGACGAGGAATCCCACCGTGTTCTCGTTGATCGCGGCAGCTAGCGCGTCGGCATCTCCGTAGGGAATCTCCACGAAGCCGGGGGTAAACGGCCCGAAGCCGTCCTTGTATTGGGCCTCGGACGAAAAGCCGACGATGGTCGTGGTGCGCCCGTGGAAATTGTTCTCGCAAACGATGATCTCTGCCTTCCCTTCGGCCACGCCCTTCACCTTGTAACCCCATTTGCGAACCATCTTGATCGCAGTCTCGACGGCCTCGGCACCCGTGTTCATGGGCAGCGCCTTTTCGAACCCCGTGGCCTCGCAAAGAGCCTTCAGGAACGGCCCCATCAAGTCATTGTGGAACGCGCGCGAGGTGAGCGTGAGCAAGCCCAGCTGCTCGACGGCAGCGGCGATGATGTCCGGGTGACGGTGGCCCTGGTTGAGTGCCGAGTACGCGCTGAGCATGTCCAGGTAACGATTGCCATCGACATCCCAGACCCAGGAACCCTCCCCTCTCTCGAGGACGACCGGGAGCGGATGGTAGTTGTGCGCGCTGAACTGATCGACTTCGCTCAGGAAAGCGTCGGTCTTGGTTTCGGTAGCTGTCGTCATCGTCGGGCTCACTGTGTCATCAACTCGGGTAGCGAACCGACAATATGCATTAATATGCGTAGAAAAGGAATACTCTATCGCCGTTTCGCGGTGACACGGCCCGCACGTCGAGCTGGCGTGCACCGCGTCACTGTACGGGTGAGCGCGAGGACTCGTCGACCTCCAGCTTGAAGACGTCTGGGCGCGCATAGTGCCCGGTGACGTCGAAGTCGAACTTGCTGCGTGCGATCGCACTCATGTCCAAGTCGGCGATCAGGGTCCCCTCCTGCTCCCAGAGTGGTCCGGCGAGCAGTTCGCCGAGCGGCCCGTAGATCGCGGATCCTCCACGACTCAGCACCTCGGGCCAGGACTCGAGCTCCTCTCGCATCTCCAGGTCCTCTGGGTACATGTCCCGGTGCACGTACTGGTTGCAGCCGAGCACGAAGCAGCGACCCTCGAGGGAGATGTGCTGAAGAGTCGCTTGCCAGCGCTCTCGCGCGTCGGCGGTCGGCGCGAGGTAGATCTCGACCCCCTTCCCGTACATCGCCATGCGCGCGAGCGGCATGTAGTTCTCCCAGCAGATCAGGCCGCCCACGGTCCCGTACTCGGCCTCGACTGTCGTGAGCGTACTGCCATCACCCTCGCCCCAGATGAGCCTCTCGGCAGCGGTCGGCTTGAGCTTTCGGTGCTTGCCCAGCAGCGAGCCGTCCGGGCCGATGTACAGTAGCGTGCAAAAGAGCGTGCCGCCGCTGTAGGTGCTGTCGCGTTCGATGACCCCCACGCAGAGATGAACGCCAGCCGCTTCTGCCGCCTCACTCATGCGCGCGACCTCAGGACCCGGCACGTCGACGGCGGCGGACCAATACCGCTCCCACACGCGCCGTCCCGCCTCGGACCGACCGCCAACGACCGTGCCGAAGGAGAGCCCCCAGGGGTAGCCACCCACGTAGGCCTCGGGGAAGAGTACGAGGCGCGCGCCTTGTTCGGCCGCCTGCTCGGTCATCTCGCACACCTTGTCGACCGCGGCGTCACGGTCGAAGGGGGTGGCGGCGGCCTGAACGACAGCCACGCGAACACTCTTGGCCTCACTCATCTATGCTCCCTCCCAAATGCACGGTTAACCGCCCGCATACACCAACTCGGTCACGACCCGCCCGACCATGCCGAGCGTGGCCGCGCTGACATTGGCCGGGACATCGTCGGGCGTGTGCCAGTACGCGTTGTCCGGACCATAGGTAAAGTCGATGAGGTCCGCTGTGGGCAGCCCCGCTTCAATCAGTGGAACGTGATCGTCGTAGAGCCGACCCGCTACCGCCTCCGGGAAGAACTCGCTGAGGCCCAGCCGAGCGGCGGCCCGCCATACCTTGCGCACCACCACCGACGCGCGCTCCGCCGAGTGCGCCTCCACCGGAAAGCTCGGATCGGCGTCACCGACCATGTCGAGCAGCAACCCGTACAGTGGGCGCGCACCCACGTGATCGCCACTGGCGATCTGACGTGCGTAGCGAAGGGCCCCCAGGTACATGTCGTCCCCGGTCGGGCCGAAATCCTCTCCGTCCACGAAGAGAAGATCGATACCGAGCGGCGGTGGCACATCCGCCATCAGAGCAGCGAGCTCGAGTAGCACCGCCGTGCCCGATCCGCCGTCGTTAGCGCCGGGAATGGGGTCACCTCGCCGCTCAGGGTCCGCCGCCTTGTCCGAGGTCGGGCGGGTGTCCCAGTGAGTCAACAGCACGATCCTCCGGTCGAGCTCGGGGCGGAAACGAGCCATAACGTTCACCAGCACCAGCGAGTCGCCCGCCGAGGAAATGTGCTCGAACGTGTCCGAAACGACTTCGGGAGCGAGCGAGTCGAGGCGCGCCAGCATCCAATCGAGCTGAGCCTGGTGTCCCGGAGCACCCGGCACGCGCGGCCCGAACGCGACCTGCTTTTCGACCAAAGCGTAGGCTCGCAGGCCGTCGAAACCGGGAGAGCCCGGAGTTGGACCCGGGGCCGGGCTGTCGAGACAGCCTGCTACCAGCAAGGCAGTGGCTGCGCAGAGGAATCGCACGGGCGCGACGCGCGGGCTGGTCATGTTCAGCGCACCTGTCGCATTCAAGTCGCGCCTTCGTTCCTATAGATCACGCCTGCTTTCATCACGAAGAGAACACGCCTAAGCGCCGTCGGGTCCCTGCTGGGGTCACCGTCCACGGCGATCAGATCCGCGGCATAGCCCACGGCCACGCTGCCAATCTCAGCCTCCAGCCCGAGCGCACCGGATGTCCCGTCACGATCAATACGAGCTTCAACATACGCGGCGAACCGATCGTTTGCACTCCCGAGAACGCCTATCGTTGTTTTATGGGTACGGACCTAGACGTGCTCGTGGTCGAGAACTGCTTCATGACCAAAGCCCGTCAGCCCGAAGCCTTGCGGCTGGACTACCGAAGGGAGGTCGACCTGGACTGACGAGAACCGGCTAACCGTTCATCCGCACTCGGAGTATCCGCAGATGTGGCACTTCTTACACCCCTCCTCGAAAGCGAGGTGCCCGGTTCCACACTCGGGGCAGGTGCCCATGTCGAAGGCCTGATCACCTGAGGAGTAGCTCGAGGACAGCGGCTGCTGGGCCGCTTCGCTGGCACTCGGCGCCACACCCGTCGTGAGCGGTAGCGCCTCCTGGATGCCTTCCTTTTCCTCCAGATAGCGCTCAATCGCCTGACCTACGCCGTCGGGCACGGACAAAACCTTGTTGGGCCCGAGCCCCACGGCCCGGTCACACGAGATTCCCCGCAGCTGATCCTTCACCTGATTGATGGGGATGCCCGACCGCAGCGCGAGTGACATGAGCCTGCCGATCGCTTCCGCGTCCGCGTTCGCAGCTCCGCCGGCCTTGCCCAAGGTACAGAAGACCTCGAACGGCCTGCCCGTCTCGTCCTCGTTGATGGTGACGTAGAGGTCTCCGAGCGGCGAGTTCATTTTCATGGTGAAGCCGCGCAGCGCCTGCGGTCGTTGACGCTTGTGACGGGCGGCGCCGCGCGTGAGGTCCTGGTCTTGCAGCTCGTGCTTCAGACGCTCGGTCTCGATTCGAAGGTTGTGAGCCTCCTCGCGGGCATCTGCCAGGGCGTGCTCGAGCTCCGAGATATCCGCCGCGGCCTCCGCGTTGTCTGCGGCCTGTCCTGTCTTACCGGTGGAGAGCACCTGCCCTTCCCGCGACCCGTCGCGATAGACCGTCACACCCTTGCAGCCGAGGCTGAATGCGAGCTCGTAGATCTCGCGTACCTGCTCTTCGGTCGCCTCGAGTGGGAAGTTCGTGGTCTTGGAGATCGCCGAGTCCGTATGCTCCTGGAAGGCGGCCTGCATGCGCACGTGCCATTCCGGACTGATGTCGTGCGCTGTGCGGAAACTCCGCTGCGCCTGCTCCGGCACCTCATCGAAGTGAATGTGACCCTCGCTGGCGATCTTCTCCATCAACTCTTCGGAGTACCAGCCTCCCTCTTTGGCCATGCGCACGAAGTCCGGATTCACATCCGGCATGAGCGCGCCCGCTTGGTTGCGCATGAACGCGACAGCGAAGAGTGGCTCGATACCACCGGAGCATCCCGCGAAGATCGAAATGGTGCCGGTCGGTGCCACGGTCGTCAGGTTGCAGTTCCGCAGTTCGCGCATGGCGCGGATCCTGGTGCCGTCAGATCGCGTGGCTGCCTTACCGTCGGGACCCCATATCGACTCCTCCCATGCGGGGAAGACGCCTCGTGTCTCCGCGAGCTTCTCCGAGGCGTTCCGGGACTCTTCGTTCAGGAACTCCATCACGCGACGACCCAGCGCCACCCCTTCTTCGGAGTCGTAGACGATACCGAGGCGGACCAGCATGTCGGCCCAACCCATGACGCCGAGCCCGATCCTGCGGATGTTTTGGGCAAGGTCGTGGATCGCCGGCAGTGGATACCGATTTGCGTCGATGACGTTGTCCAAGAAATGCGTCGAGAGGTGGACCACCGTCCGGAACGCGTCCCAGTCGATGCCCTCATCAGGATCGACCCCCGGAAGCGCATCTTCCTTCACGAACTTGCCAAGGTTGATGCTGCCCAGATTACAGACGTCGTACGGAAGCAGCGGCTGCTCGCCACACGGATTGGTCGCTTCGTAACTGCCGAGCGCCGGAACCGGATTGTATTCGTTCGCGCGATCGATGAAGAACGTACCGGGCTCGCCGGTGAGCCAAGCGCCGCGGATGATCATTTCGAAGATCTCGCGCGCGTTCTCCTGGCCGACGACTTCACCGTGCTTCGGGCTCAATAGATCGTAGGTCTCGTCGTTGCCCACCGCCTCCATGAACACATCCGTGATCGCCACGGAGATGTTGAAATTGGTGATCTGCGAGGTGTCGTTCTTGCACGTGATGAACGAACGGATGTCGGGGTGGTCGACGCGCAGAATGCCCATGTTGGCCCCGCGACGGGTGCCGCCCTGCTTCACGACATCCGTACTGGCGTCGTACAGCTTCATGAACGACACAGGACCGGAAGCGACACCCATCGTCGACCGGACCATCTCACCCTCGCGGCGCAGGCGGGAGAATCCGAAGCCGGTGCCACCCCCAGACTGATGCACGAGCGCCATAGCCGTGAGCGTGTCATAGATGCCGTTATGACCATTCGAGAGAGCGTCCTCGACCGGGAGCACGAAGCACGCCGAAAGCTGGCCGAGGGGGCGGCCCGCGTTCATCAGTGTCGGCGAGTTCGGCTCGAACGTCCCGTTGATCATGAGGTCGTAGAACTGACGAGCGACCTCGTCCACACCAGCCTCCGACGCCCCATAGTCGGCGTCGACGCTCGCTATGGTCCGCGCCACCCGCCAGAACATCACCTCCGGCTCTTCATTGGGCTCGCCTTCTGCGTCTTTCTTCAGGTAGCGGCGGGCGAGAACGATGCGCGCGTTTTCGGTCAGTTCTGCAGGGGGCAGATCGTCGGGAAGCACATCGTCGAAGATCACAGACTCACGGGGGGGGCGGGGATCGTGAACGCGCGGCATAGTCTCGTCGAGACTCCTTGTGGAGTACTAGGTGGAAAACAGTGGAAACAAGAGTTGAAAAACGGCGGGAACACACCCCCCGCCGTGTCTTTCGTGTGGAGAACCCCTCCGCCCTACTACATATCGCGCAACGTCCATAGTACGGGCACTACATCTTGGGGTCAAGATTTTTTTCTGTTGGCCCGACGACCAATACGGAGGACTCTCGTATCTTCGGGACTTATTCGGTGATTATCCCTCGACTTGCACCGAAAAGCAAGGCTTCGGAACGCTCGGGGCGCTCCTGGAACCTGCTAAAACGGCACGCCCAGGCGCAGGTATAGCCGTGCCCCGTCGCCTTCGACCAGCGGGACGGCCACACCGCCGCGGAACCGCATGGAGACCTTGTAGAACGTCAGCACCTCCGCGGTGACCTCGGCGCCCACGGACGCCAAAGCGCTGCGCAGAGGATTCTCGAAACCGCTGGGTGAGAGGTCCGGTCCCCAAGCGTTTCCGGCGTCGCCGAAGACGGAAGCGAAGACGCGATCGAAGTGGATCGGCCACGCGCCCAAGCCGCGGTTCACCAGCGCCAGTGGCACACGATATTCCACGGAGGCCGACCACGCGTAGCGGCCGAAACGCGAGAAGGTGTCGTATCCCCGGACCGGGAGAAAGATCGGGCCGCCTCCGAAGAGATCGAGTCCCGACGCGGTCTCGGAGGTCCCCGACGCACCGCCGACCTCGAAGTGCCCGGCCGCAGCATTGGGTCCGCGAGCTGCTCCGAAACTCGCCTGAAGCGCGAGCACATGGGACGCGTATCCAGGACCGGAGATCGGCAGATAGAGCCGTGCTCGACCAATCACGTCGTCCACGGATCGATCTGCCCCGATCAAGCCCGCTAGCGTGTCGGGAAGGCTCAACTCGTTCAGTGTTCGCGCACGAACGAAGAGCGTCGCACCGCGCGCCGCGCCCATCTGGAACGAATGGGCGCGAGCTGTCGAATAGGTCACAGAAACGCTGAAGTCACTCAACCGGGTGCTCGGACGATTGAGACTCCACGTCGTGGACGGCTCGAGCGTTTCGTCGAGCAGGTCTCGGTATTCCCACACCAGTCCGCCCGAAAGCGTCACGCGGAAGGAGCGTCGCCAAGTCGGTCGGCTGAAAGAGACCGACGCCAGGACATTGCGCCGGCGCTCCAACACAAAAAGGGTGTCTACGGGCGACTCGGCATCGCGCTGAGCGATGAGGGAAGGGTCGTCGTCCCAAAATTGACGAGCCGTGAGGCTGATGACTGGATCACCGAGGCCGGCGAAGGAGTACGACGCACCGCCCTCGACCTTTCCTCCGGAGGTGAAGACCCGCCCGATCGCAGAGTAGCGATGCCGCCCAACGAGATCGACGCCGCTCGTTTGTGCGCCGACGCCCAGGCCCAGCAGCTGCCGCCGCGGAATGAAGTGGTCACCGACCTGGCGGGCCCGCGCCTCCACGGGTTCCCGCACGACCGGCTCCCAGTACCGGGGCCAGAGCGTGCTGGCCGCGGAGTAGTTTCCCAACTCAGCCTCGATCGGCGCCGGCACGTCCTCGACATCGGGAGCAGCGAATCGTGCGGCCGGGGACGGGACGACAGGGGCACTCTCCGGGTCGAAGCGCACGCGTTCGATCTCCCAGCCGTCGACGTGGTAGCCACTGAAGTAGATCCACTGACCACCGGGATCGATGCTCGGGTACGTCGCGCCCGTGCGCACGTTGCTCAGCATGAGGGCCGCCCCGACTACGCCCGTCTCCGGGTCGACCGGAGCGCCCAGGATGTTCGGGATTCCGGATCGATCCGATCCCCAGACGAGGTACCGGCCGTCGGGACTCCAATCGGGAGCCAGATCAAGAGCTCGGTCTGCGGTCACCTCATGCACTACTGCGCCGCCGGCATCGAGTATGACGACGTCGTGGTTCGCGCCACGAGTCCAACGCGTGACCGCGATCCAGCGACCATCGGGCGACACGCTGGGAAACGCCCACTGCACGTCCGGCTCAGACGCCACCAGCGTAGTCAGGTCTCCGCTGTCGAGATCGACACGAACGAGCCCCGTTGTGCCGCCTCCGCCGTCGATCGCGACGGCCCACGCGCCGTCAGGTCCGGACGATGGGTCGCTCAACCGCGCGCCGCGCGTCACCCTGCGCACGGCGCCCTCACGCGTCGAGACGTACAGATCGCTGTATGCCCGATAGCGGTCCGCGAACTCCAACTGAGCGAAGACCACGCGCCCATCGGGCGTCCAGTCGAAGGTCGCCAACCCGTTCGTCCGAGTCAGCGTACGCCCGGCGGTGCCATCGGGGTTTGCCATGAACAGTTGCAGATCCGAACGGCCGTCGGATCGCACATAGAGCAGCGAGCGGCCGTCGGGAGAAACCTCGGGATGCCAGCCCCATCGGGCCCCTGATGTCAACCGTTCGGGTTCGGACACGGGCCCCAAACGCTCGAGCCGCGCGTCAAGCGAGTCGGCTGCGTCGCGCAGCTCCTCCCCCCACAGATCCCACTCCTCCGAAAGCGAGACGCCGAAAGCGTCGCGCCCCGCGGCGTTGAGTCGGTAGGGCACCCACTGGGCGGCGATGGCTTCTACGAACGGCGCCATGCGGTCCTCGCCGAACTTCGTCAGTAAGTGGTCGAAGAAGAGCGACCCGTACGCGTATTGCCTCGTGCCGCCGGGCCACTGGGCCGAGCGACCGGACGCCTGCCCGATGCTTTCGAAGCGTCCCTCGAGCGCCGCGGTGCGCAGGACCATCTCATTGAAGGTCCCTTTCGCGCGGCCCGCCTCGGTGAGGTCGGACTCGTACCAAGTTGCGATGCCCTCCGTGAGCCAGCGGGGCGTGCCGGTCTCGGGAAAGAACGGCCAAGGGCCCGTCACTCTTCCAAACAATCCACGCGCGACCTTGCCGACGAGGTTATCCGTCCGGTCCAAGTGCACGATGTGCGCGAGCTCGTGCGTGATGACCAGTTCCATCCAGTCGTCGTTATATCCCAGGGAGGGGTCGCCGACGGGCGGACGAGCGTAGACCGTGATGCGATTCGATGGATTCAGCTGGGCGAAGCCATTGGAGATGTCGATGTGGTCGGTCACCAGAAGGTCGATCATCCCGGCGGGTGCCTCGATGAACTCAGCGGAGAGCTCGTCGTAGGCGTGCTCCGCAATGCCAGCGGCTCGGCGCCCCAGCGTCTCCAACTCAGCCGGGAACGTCACCCGGAAGTGGTCCGTTTCGATCGTACGCCATGATTCGTCGGGCGGCACCTGGGCGGACAAGGACGCGGCAGAAAGCGCAAGCAACACAAGTGCTCGAGAGAGCTTGATAACGCGCGATGCCCTCGCCACCCTTTCCAACACGTCGCTCCTCGACTTCATCGCCCATGCCTCCCAAACAGAGCCTCTGGTTTCGCCTTGGCTACGCCCTCGAGCGTGCCCGCGAGGGTCCGCCAGCGGCGGGTCGATCGCTCAGGGGGCTCGCCGAGCAACAAACTAAGCCGTTGGAGGCCGAGGGCGAGAGCGGTCCCGGTCCGGCGTGGCCATCCATCGACAGCATCGTGGCCTCGGGCGCCTCGGCGGCGGTGGCCAAGGTGTTGAACGGCTGGAAGCCGCAGAGGAAGGCCTCGACGCTCCGACTGTTGCGTGCGGGCGCGGCCGGAGCCGCCGCGGCGCTGCTGGTCGACATGCTGCGGCCGCTGATTCGCGGCGAGCCGGGCGTGGGTCCTCTCGACAAGGAGACCGTCGATCGACTCATAGCCGGCATTGGGCAGGGCCTCGTCTACGGCGCGGTGGTGGAGCCGCGCATACCCGGACCGACGCTGGTAAAAGGCGCTCTATACGGAACCGCGGAATACGCCGTCGATCCCGTCGGAGGCCTCTCGCGTTTGCTCGGGCCGCACGCGCCGCAACACCGCCTGCCCGTGATCGGACACCTGTTGGAAGATCTCGACCCGCACGACCGTGCGTATGCCGAGCATATGGTCTTCGGCGTCGCGCTCGCTCTGCTCTATGGATCCAGCCCCTCGAGCAACGGAATCCGCATCGACGTGGACGACGAGTAGCCCACGCCAGGCGCATCAGCCGCAGCGTAGTCGGTAGAGCATCCGTCTATTTGCACATCGCCACTACTAGGCGCCCCGAAGCCCCGCTCGGTGAGGGGGCGGACACCGATCAGGTACGACGGTGACTCGGCGGTTCCGAACGCCCGCACCGAACAGAACGCCTGTGGATAGCGTTGAAGCGAGCCTCCCAGGTAGCGCCCGGCGAGCCCGTCCCAGCGGTCGATCAGCAGGTAGCGAGCGCCGAGTCTGTCGGCTTCCGTAAGCTGCACCGCCGGATCGTCGTCGAAGGGGAAGACACGACTCGGAATCCCGGAGAGCACGTAGAAGATCCGAGGCTTCCTGCTCAAGACCACCGACCCTTCGGGAAGCGCCTCACCCATCCACTCCGCCGCGGTCGCGAAGTCGGCGATACCCGACCCATAACACGCCCAAGGGCCTCCGGACCTAGTCGCTTCGTCGCAAGCGGAGGCCTGTCTCACGGAGTCCACCCAGTCCCCACCGGCCGGGAGCAGTACCGCTGACATCACCAAGACGGTGAGCGCGCTCCCGCCCACTCCACCGACCCTCTTCGTGATCGCGCGCAGCGTGAGTGCAGAGAAGAGGAAGAAAAGCGGGTACAGTGGGAGCGCAAAGCGGTCGCCCGACCAGACCTCGGGCCAGAGCAGGATTACGCCCGCATACAACGGCAGGAAGAGCTCGGCGACACCGATGCGGTCCCTCGAGCTCCGCCACCATCCGTAGAGTGCGGCGGCGGTGATGAGGACGCCGAACGTAGCGACGCCGCCTTGGCTCCCTGCGCTCCCGCCGATGATGCCCCCGGGACCGTGCGCGCTGACGTAGGCCCACGAGTTGCTGAGCGCACGGCTCACGAGGCCGCCGATGCCCACGGTGCCGAGTGCCGGCTGATAGGGATCGACCATCCAGAACTCGGTGCCGTACTCGGCAACGCCTTCGCCGCGCCCACGCAGCCACCAGAGCAATGCTGGGATGCCCACCACGACCGCACTGGCGCCCAACGTGCGCCAGCGTTTGCTCAGCGCCAGCCAGGCGATTAGAGCGACCAGGAGCGGCAAGCCAGCCGAGCGCGTGAAGTACGCCAAACCGGCTGCCGCCACCCCGACGACGATCCACCACCACCGGGCGCCCTCTTCGTCCGCGCCCTCCAGAGCCCAGAGCGCGGCCATGGTGAAGGCGACGAAGAGAGGGTCGGAGAGGATCCAGTGGCTGTAGTACACGACCGCGGAGGAGATCGCGAGCAGTAGCGCGACCGCGCATGCCGGCCAGGGACCCAGCCGACGCTCGGCCCACAGAAACGTGAACCCCACGGCGGCAATGGTGGAGAGCGCGGTGACTGCCTTCAGCGCCGTCCACGTCCGGGCTCCGAGTAACAGCAGAACCGCCAAGAGCCCCGGGAAGACTGGCGGATACTTCGTATGAGGGAGGCCCACGGGATCATAGAGATCCGTGTACGTACCGTGCTGCGCGAGCGAGTACGCGAGCGTCACATACGCCGCGTTGTCCCCGCCATTGTGGGGCGCCGGGTTGAAGGCCGAGACCACCAGCACAGCCGACACGAAGAGGCTGATCGCGAGCGCCAACAGGCGTGACCGACCACGATCACTCAACGGCCCAGATCTCCCAGGACGGTCACGAGCGCACCTGACGCGTCCTCGAGTCGTCGCTCGGCGTTGTCCCGATCGACGTCCAGACAGCCCATCACCAGCGCGACCTTCACGCGACCGTGGGCCCGGTCGAGCAGAACGGCGGCGGCGGCACGCTCCAGGCCGAGTGTCTCCGAGATTATGCGCTCACCTCGGTCCTGCAGCTTCTCGCACGTGACCTGGAGATCGACCATGAGGTTCCCGTACACCTTGCCCAGCCGCACCATCGCCCCGGTCGTGATGGTATTGAGCACGAGCTTGGTCGCGGTCCCGGCCTTCATGCGCGTGGACCCGGTGATCACCTCGGGGCCCACCAGAGGCGCAATCACGACGTCGTGCCGGTCGAGCAGTTCCTGGGACGGATCAGTACACAGCAAGAAGCCAGTCTTGGCCCCACGTTCCTGCGCACGCGCGAGCGCTGCGTGCACGTAAGGCGTGGTGCCCGAAGTGGCGATGCCGAGCACGAAGTCGTGCGCTCCGACTTCGATTTCGTCGATGGCGGCTCCGCCGTCCTCGCTCACGTCCTCGGCTCCCTCCTGCGCACGCACGAGCGCCTCGTACCCGCCCGCGATGATGCCTCGTACCATCTCGGGATCGGTGCCAAAGGTCGGTGGGATCTCCGCGGCGTCCAGGACCCCGAGCCTCCCCGACGTGCCTGCGCCCACGTAAATGAGACGACCCCCTGCCCGAAACGCGGCCTCGGCGAGCTCTATGGCGCGCGCGATGGCCTCACGTTGCTCGCCCACCGCGGCGGCGACCCTGCAGTCTTCTGAGTTGATCAGGTCCACGATACCCAGCGCGTCCAGTTCGTCGATACGGCTGGACCGTGGGTTCCGTTGTTCTGTGAGGCGGGGATCCGGCATGGCGCAAGTCGGTACGTGAGGCGCGGGCATTCTCGGGCGCCGAACAGTAGTCCGAGCGGGCAGAGCCCGGCAACGCACGTGTTACTGTTCACGGGTTGATCCGATCCCACGCCCCGCTGGCCAGGCAACCGCGTACCATGAGGGTTCGATGGGCGAATTGCGAGCGATTCTTCCGTACTTCCGACCGTACCTGCGGTCGCTGTACTGGGGTGTGGTGCTCGTTTTCTTCGCCAACCTGTTCCAGATGGCGGGCCCATACCTAATCAAGCTCGCGCTAGATGGCATGGAGGACACCGACCCGGACACTGCTGCGGCGCGGATCGCGACGTACGCGGGACTGATCGTGGCGACGGCATTCGTGGGCGGCGCGGCGCGATACGGCATGCGCGAGCTGCTCAACGGGATGAGCCGCCGCATCGAGTGCGATCTGCGTGACGACTTCTTCGTACACCTACTCCGACTAGACGCGACGTTCTACGGCAGCACGCGAACGGGCGATCTGATGAGCCGGGCAACCAACGATACTCTTGCGGTACGAATGGCTGTGGGCCCGGCAGTCATGTACACGGCCAATACGATCGTGGGCTTCGTGTTCTCGCTCAGCTTCATGCTCTGGATCAGCCCACGGCTCACGCTCTATGCTATCGTACCGATGATCGTGTTGCCGCCGATCGTGCTGGGGTTCGGACGCATCATCCACCGCCGCTTCGAGCAGATCCAGGAGCAATTCTCGTCGCTCTCGACGTTCGTGCAGGAGAACCTGACCGGTGTACGCATCGTGCGCGCGTATACGCAGGAAGCCGAGCAGGCACGCCAGTTCGACGTCTTCAACGAGGAGTACCGGCGCAAGAACATGAGCCTGGTGCTTTCGGCGGGGGCCTTTCACCCGATTCTGATGCTGATCTCCGGAATCGCTCTGGTACTCGCTACCTGGCTGGGAGCGCTCGAGGTCATCGCGGGGGCCATGACGAAGGGGGATTTCGTCGCGTTCGGCTTCTACTTGGTGATGCTCATCTGGCCCATGATCGCGCTCGGCTGGGTCGTGAACCTGTATCAACGCGGAGCCGCGTCCATGGGACGCCTGAACGAGATCCTCGCCGTGAAGCCCGCGGTCGGCGTGCCCCTGGAGCCAATTTCACTCGCGGCCGCGCGCGGTGGCATCGAATTCCGAAACGTCTCCTTTTCCTACCCAAACACTCAGCGGGAGGTATTAGACGCCATCAGCTTCGTGGTCGAGCCAGGAGCGACAGTCGCCATCGTCGGGCCGACTGGATCGGGCAAGAGTACGCTCGTCGCGCTGCTCGCTCGTCAGTACGACCCGACCGGCGGCGAAATCCTCCTCGACGGAGTGAAGCTCACCGACGTCGATCCGGCTGAGTTGCGCCTACGCATCGGGATGGTGCCGCAGGACCCATTCCTGTTCTCGGCGAGCATCGCGGACAACGTCGGTCTGGGTCTGGATTCAGATGAACCGCTGCTCACGGAGTCCGGTGAGCCGAGCGACGTCATCGCGGCGGCTACCAGCGTTGCTCAGCTCGCCGAGCAAATCGAGGGCTTTCCCAAGGGTTACGGCACGATGTTGGGTGAGCGAGGCATCAACCTCTCCGGGGGCCAGAAGCAGCGCGCGACTCTGGCGCGCGCGCTCGCTCGCGACCCGCTGATCCTGGTGCTCGACGACGCGCTCTCCGCGGTCGATACGCACACCGAGGCGAAGATTCTGGACGACCTACGCTCCGTGATGAAGCGGCGCACTTCGTTCATCATCAGCCATCGTGTATCGGCGGTTATGCACGCCGATGAGATTCTGGTGCTCGATGACGGAGCGTTGGTGGAAAGAGGGACGCACGTCGAGTTGATCAACGCTCGCGGGACGTATGCGCGCCTGCTTCGGCGCCAAATGCTCGAGGAAGACCTGGAATCGCGGCTGGCGCCTACGTCGGGAGACTGATCAGGCGCAAGATCGCCTGGCACCGCCCGCGGTGCTTCCACCACGGGCTGCTAGATGCGGTTCACGATCCAGTCCGGCGTAAAGCGCGCCAACATCGCGGTCAGCGCCGTCAGCTGGCCGGTCAGCAAAAGCACACCGAGCCCGATGAGCATCAAGCCGGACGCCTTCTCGACCACGGGAATCCAGCGCCGGAAGCGCTTGAACCCCTGGAGAAATGCATCCAGCGCGAGCGATGCCACTAGAAACGGGATCGCGAGGCCGGCGGAATAGGCGGTGAGCAGGCCGACGCCCGCCCACATCGTATCCGTGGACATTCCGTACGTGAGAATCGCACCCAGTACCGGGCCCAGGCAGGGAGTCCAGCCCGCCGCAAACGCCATGCCCACGCCGATCGTGCCCAGGTAGCCTGCTGGCGTGTCGCTGACGTGGATGCGCTTCTCGCGCATGAGCGGCGCGAGCTTGAACACGCCAGAGAGGTGCAGTCCAAGGATGATGATGATCACGCCGCCGATGCGCGCGATCCACAGTTCGTACTGTTTGAAAAACTGCCCGAGGAACGAGGCGGAGGCACCGAGTATGATGAAGATCGCGCTGAAACCGAGCACGAAGAGTAGCGAATGGATGAAGGTCGCTTTGCGGTTCACGCCCTCCTGCAGATCCTCGAGGCTCATCCCGGTCACGAGGGCTAGGTAGCTCGGGACGAGCGGCAATACGCACGGCGACAGAAACGAAAAGATTCCGGCCATGAAGGCGGCGACCAGCCCTATGCTGACTTCGTTCACGAATCGCTTTCCTGTTCGATTTCCCGGTCGAGCGCTGCCATGCGCTCCTCCGCCCGTGCGCGTCGGGCCTGAAGATACGCACGAATCCCTGTTGTCACCGCGAACCAAGCCGCCACCGCCCAAACCATCCACCCCACCACAGCGGGGAAGAACCACGCGAAGCCCGCAACCGTGGCGATCGCGAAGGACACGGTGCCGAGTACGGTGCGGTCCTCCCGACCCAACGTGCGGTCGCCCGCGAGCGCCTCACCCAACGCTGCGCTGGCTCGCACGAACGGAGCCAGGTTGATCTGTCTCGGCATCTGGCCCAGGGCACGGATCTGCTGCTCCAACCGCTCGGGCAGCGTCCCCTCCGGGTCGAGCGAAGCCGTGGGCATCACCAACTCTTTTGACACCGCGTCTGGCAGGCTTGCTGTGCGGCCGGGCAACACGATCTCGGCAGACGAAGCGAGATCAGCGACGAACAAACCCTCGAGCTGCCTCGCAAAGCCTGTATCGAGAACGCCGACGTCCAGCTCCCAGTTCCCCATCAGGCTGGCCGAATTGAGGTTGCTCGACCCGACACGGCACCAGAGACCGTCCACCACCGAGGTCTTCGCGTGCATCATGGGTCCCTGCCACTCGAAGATGCGCACGCCCGCTTCCAGCAAGAACCGGTACCCCCCACGTGACAGGCTGCCAACGAGCGGCCAGTTGTTGTGGGCAGGGACGAGGATGCGAACGTCGACGCCCTGCTGAGCCGCGGCCCCGAGTGCCTCCGAAATCGAGCGCGGCGCGACAAAGTAGGCGTCGGTGATCCATATGCGCTCACGCGCTCTCGCGGCGGCCAGGTGAAGCGTTCGGTACACGCGCGTCTTGCCGGGTTCGCCCTCGATCAGCCAGACAGGGGTCTCGCCTGCATCGGACGGCTGGGGAAGCCCCTGCTCGAGGGCGATTGGCTCACCTATCTCGCTCCAGAGCGACTCGAAGGCCCGCGCCGCTGCCCGGGCGGCGGACCCACGGATCTCGATGCCGGTGTCACGCCAAGGCGCCTGCTTGGAGCTGCCGGCCCACTCGTTGCCGACACAGAACCCACCCACGTATGCGACCTCGCCGTCGATGGCGACGAGTTTTCGGTGATCGCGCTGCAACACGCCCAGCGCGTTGCCCAGGCCGAATGCCGGCCGGTTGAACGCGCGTACTTGCACACCCGCCTGACGCATCGGTTTCCAGTACTTGCGTGGGGTTGCCCAGCAGCCGAGCCAGTCGTGCAGCACAAGGACCGGTACGCCCTCCCGCGCCTTCCGGACGAGCGCCTCGCGGAAGGCACGGCCGACGCGATCGTCACGTACCAGATAGTTCTCGAAGTAGACGAAGCGCTGCGCTGAATCGATCGCCTCCAACCACGCGTCGAAGGTGTTCGAGCCCTCGAACTGGAGCCGTATGCGGTTCCCCTGCCAGGTAGGAGATCCCGTCGCTCGTTCGATCTCTGACCACGGGAAGCCCTCGGCGGGCCGCGGCGGCGCGGCGGCTGAGGGCTTCACCTGGGACGATCGATCACTCTGAGCGCAACGCCTCCGTCGGGTCGATTCGCGTGGCTCGCTTCGCCGGCACGTAGGCAGCCAGCAGCGCCACTGACGCCAAAATCACGCCCACACCGAGGTACGTCCAGGGGTCGGTAGCCTCCACCTCGTAGAGCAGGCCGACGAGGAAGCGCGACAACGCCGCCGCCGCCAGACCACCCACCAAAAGCGCAGCTCCCGCGAGCAGCACACCGTTGACCACGCTGAAAATGGCCGTATTGAGGCCGATTCCGAGGCCCAGCGTCAGTACGAAGGCGACCGTGTAACCGGGCGTCCGTAACAGGCTGCGTACTGCGTGCCGAAGGCTTCTCACCATGATGATCCCCTATCCCCGCATCCACATCACTCGGCACCCGGGCCGATCCCGGAGCCGCTTCATCGGACCAGAATGGCCCCAAGAGCCAAAAACGTCTTGAACGATTCCAACGTCGGCCGCGATGCTCCCAATTTCAAGTCGGGGCGACTCGCCGGTGGCCACCCACCGGCTGGAAGGCTGTCGGTCACTCTGTCAGGCGGCGCTGGAAGCGATAGCTGATAATCTTGTAGACCAGCTTCGCGACCAAGAAGTCGGGTGCATACAGCCCCGGCGTGGGCGCGAGCTCGACCACATCAGCCGCGATCACGTCTCGTTCCGCGAAGACCCGCTTGAGAAACCGGAGCGTGCGGTACCAATCGCCTCCTCCTGGCTCAGGGGTCCCCGTGGACGGCACGAGCGAGGGGTCGAAGTAGTCGACGTCGAAGGTGAGATAGACCTTCGGCCCCAGCGCATCCAGCGCCCGGTCCATCCAGGTGTCGTCCTCCCACATGTCATCAGCCCAGATGAGCGTCGAGCCGCTTGATGCGCGCGAAACGTCAATCTCTTCCTGGCTGACGCCTCGCACGCCGACCGCGCACACGTCCGCGCGCTCCAGCACGCGCGTCATCGCCGACGCATGCGAATCACGCGTGCCCTCGAACTCGCCGCGCAGATCGGCGTGCGCGTCCATCTGAAGAACCGTCAGCCGCTCTTCATGCCGTGCGGCCTGTGCGAGCACCGCCGGGGAGGAGATCGAATGCTCTCCACCAAGCATGACCAGAAAGCGATCACCGCACGCGTCAGCCACTCTGCCGTACGCACGCCCAAGCTCTTTCATCGCCGGCTCCGGGCCAGCCCGGGTGAGCTCGAGAGAAGGCAGCGTATGAACGCCGACCACGCTGCCCGGCTCGCAGTCGAACTCCTGATCGTGCAACTCGACGTGTCGCGAGGACTCTATGATCGCCCGAGGCCCGCGACGCGTTCCACTCCCCCATGAGGTGGTGGACTCGTAGGGCACTGGAAGTATGACGCCGGCAGACGACTCGAAAGCACCACCGACCTCGTCGAGGCCCAGGAAGGAATACGGCAGCTCCCACGGCAGATCCGCCAACTCCGGTGGCAAGCCCGGTGGAGCCGACGGGCCCATGCCCTCACTTCCACGCCCGGCTGCTTCCGGGTCTCGCCGATTCGGCACTACGAAGCTGCCCGTGCTAGAAGTTCTGCGGTCAAACCGTCTCGATCGGGCAGGTCAGGCCTTCGTCCGGAAGCTCGACGCCAGCATCACGGCACTCCTGGCAGAGGCCGTAGATCTCGAGCCGATGCCGCACAGGGGCAAATCCATGCTCCCGCCGCACACGTTTCTCCACGCCGTAGAGCTCATTGCTCTCGAACTCGTCAACGTTTCCGCAACTGAGGCAAATGAGGTGCTCGTGAATGGGGCGCACCGAGAGACGGTGCTCATACCGCTTGAAGCCCTCGCCGAAATCGTGCTCCTCGACCAGGCGGCTGCGGACGAGCAGGTCGAGGGTCCGATAGATGGTCGCCTTCCCGATCCGCTCACCGCGCGCACGCAGATCCTGCTCGATGTCATCGACCGAGAGGTGCTCGTCGGAGGCGAACACGACTTCCGCGACCGCTTCGCGCTGGTGCGTGACTGGAAGGCCCTGTTCGCGTAGGAAGCGCCCGAAAAGCCGGATGAACGGATGCGGCGCTAGCAGCGAACTCACGGGTGTGGCGTCTCGAAAAAGTCCATATCGACCTCCTCCAGCAATTGCTCGAACTTCTCGGCGGAGCCGAGGATCTCCACTTCGCGGGCTTCCCCAAGTCCCTCTCCGCTGCGGCGCACGACTCCCGCCATCACGCTGGGAAAGCGCTCGGGCGGCGCCTCGCCTTCCTGAGTGAACGACGCCTCGAACGTCACGCCCCCTCCGGTCTGCTCCGCGGTGTACGCAGCGGTGATTATCACGCGCCGGTCCTCACCGTCCAGAAAAGTACTCACAGCCACCAGGCCCTGTTCCCGTCGTCCGCGCCGAACCGGAGGAAAAATCCACAGCCGGTCGACCGCGTCCGCGCCGAGGCGCTCGCGCACTCGGATGAGCAACCGGGGCAGCGCCTCCGGAACACCCGGGTCTGCCGATCGCTCTTTCGCTCCAGACTGCATCATCCTTCCCCGTTTTCTCCCTTGGCAGCGTCCCGCAACACCGCCTTGCGTGTCGCCCCCAACACCTTTTCGATCGCCTCGTCCAGCGGACCCGGCACCATCGCGCCAGACGCCTTCACATGACCCCCACCGCCGAAACGGCGGGCGAGCTTGTTTACATCCACCGGCCCACTGGAGCGGAACGACACCTTGATATCGCCTTTGCTGGTCTTGCGGAAGAGCAGCCCGACCTGGGTCCCCTCAATCGACCGAGGAACATCAACCATACCCTCGAGGTCGTCGGCGGTGGCATTGAGCTCGTCGACCACCTCGTACGGCACCGTCATCCACGAGATCCCGTGCTCTGCGTCGCACTCCAGCGTGTCCAGCGCATGGCGTAGAATCTGGTATCTCTTCAAAGGCGCAGCACCATAGACGCGCGCGTACACACTCTCGGGCTCAACCCCACGCTCGATCATGTCAGCGGCAATCCGGTGGCTCGCGGATGTAGAATTGGAGAACCGAAAGGACCCCGTGTCGGTCAGGACAGCTACGTAAATGCCGAGCGCGATGTGGTCGGTCCAAGGGCCACCCGCCGCGTGCACCAGATCACATACCAGTTCCCCGGTAGCACAAGCTTCAGGGTCGCGGAACGAGATGCCCCCGATGGCGTGCTCTCCGGTTTGGTGGTGATCGATCACCAGAGTGGGAAGATCGCGGATGAGATCGCGCACGCGACCGATGCGTGGCACCTCACCCGTGTCCAACACCACGGCGAGGTCGGCTTGGTCGCATAGATCGCGCGCTCGGCGGGAGCCTGCTGGAACGATCCATTCTTCGCGCTCGATCAGGAAGCTGAGCGAGTCCGGGAAAAGCGTAGGATTAATGATCCAGACCTCGGTCCCGTTGGCGTGTAGCCACGAGGCCAAAGCCGCTTCCGAACCCGCCCCGTCGCCGTCCGCATTCAGGTGGGTCGTGAGTATCGCCCGACGCGAAGCCAGTAGAGCGTCCCTGGCCTCGTTGACCATCGCCGCACGCGCGCGTGGCGTCCGGTAGCTCAAGATGGTGTCCTGACCCTCGAGGAATAGATCAGAGAAGCTACCTCCAAGTCGCCGGAAGCCGCTACCGCCGCCACCGGCTTCGCACCTTGGCCCACGTGGACGCAAGGTGCACGAGATGCGACGAGGCCGTACCCACGATCTGTCCGCCCTCGAGAGCCGCAAGCAGTGCCTCTGGTCGGTTCGGGTGTGGCGGCACTACGGCGTACGCCCTACCCAGCTCGCCTAATGTGTGCGCGTCGGAGCCGGCTCCCATCAACCGTCCGTGGCGCGCGGCCAACTGCTCGGCGAGCTGGTTCTGCCGCGGTTTGTGCAGGCGCGCGTTGAAAACCTCGACGATGTCACAGAGGGGGGCCAAGGTGTCCGCCAAGCGCCCCTCTCCTCCCTTACCGCCGGCGTAAGGGTGGGGAAGATATGGGATCCCGCCTTGATCGCGGATGCGTTCGATGGTCTCTCTAGCCGGTGTACCCTTAGGGATCTGTTCGGACAGATACAGCCCGATCACGTCGATGCCTTCTGCGGTCTTCACCTCTTCACCTGGAATAATCCGATCCGGGTGCGCCTCGGCCATGCGCAGCGCCACGTGCAATTGGTTGTGGTCGGTGATCGCGATCCGGCCGAGCCCCTTCGCGAGCGCGCGCTCCAGCACTGCCTCGGGATCCGAAAGGCAGTCCCAGCTGCCCTCGGTGTGCAAGTGCAGGTCGATGCGCATCGTGGCCTCTTCGTTCAAGCCGTCGCGCAGTTGCCGCAGGACCTCGACGGCCGCGGCGTGCAGTTCGTCGGGCGCGCCGTCGTTGCTGATGACGAAGTCGGATTTCGCTCGCTTCGCGACGGGATCCATCTGCGCGGCCATCATCCGGCGTGCATCGTCTGAGCTGACGCCTCGCAATTCCACAAGGCGGCGAAGTCGCTCGTCGTCCGGCGCATCGACGAGCACCACGCGGTCGAAATCGCCTTGCCGGTCTACCTCGAAAAGCAGCGGGATCTCAGATACGACGAGCGGCGCGCCCTCCGCGGTCCGGTCGGCCAGCCATTGATCGCGTAGCTGCCAGATGATGGGGTGCAGGATGGACTCGAGCCGCTTCAGCGCCTCGGCGTCCGAAAATACCAGTTCGCCCAGGCGCGGCCGGTCGAGCTCGCCGTCCGCGGTCAGCAGTTGCTCATCGAACGCCTCCAGAACGGCGTGAAGACCAGGCGTACCGGGCTCCACGGCGCGCCGAGAGAGCTCGTCCGCGCTGACCACCGGCACGCCCGCAGCCCGCCAGACTTGCGCGACCGTCGACTTGCCCGATGCAACGTTCCCGGTCAACGCGACACTCAGCATGTGTCGTGTGAGGCTCGAGTCGACGAGGTCCAGTGAGCGTCGTTTATCGGCGTCTGCGCGGTCGCGGCGTCACGACTGAAAAGTCGTCTTCCGTGGAGCGTGTTCGGTCGGGTCCCAAGGAGATGATCGCCACCGAGTCGGCCCAGACGCGCAGCGGATAGCGCGAGCCCCAGGGATCCATCTTGTAGTCGTCGACCGGATACCGCCAGTCGAGCCACCCAGACCAATCGCGTCGGTCTGGCAGCTTGCCCGCAAATGCCTCGTGCTCCACTACGTGCTATCCCACCTGGGCCATTTCTCCCTTAGAAGTCCACTTGACGATCGGAGCCATGATGGGCCGTGCGGCATTCTCAATCGCCTGGCGTGAGTCCGGGAAGTAGTACGCCGATACGACACCGAGCACGATGAGCAGGAGCAGTCTAGCCACTCACCCTCCGCTTCATCTGTCCTCTCATGTCCGCCGTCCAGCGTAGGTATCGTTCGAGTTCCTCGTCGCTGGGGATCGCGCCGGCATCCCCGTACGCAGTCTCCATGCGCCAGCGCATGTAGGCGCGGGGGGGGACCGGAAGAAAAGGAGGCCGACGGTACCAATCACGAGCACGAAACGCCCATGCGTTGCTGAGCATGTAGGGGATCGTCCGGGGGCGCCTCAGCGCTAGGCCGGCCATCTTCGAGTACAGCGACAGATCGTAGTCCTCCGCGGCGGAGATCGGCCCCCAGCAGGCAAGCCGATGCCCGAATCTAGGTAGCCCGTTGCGGCACCACAACGATTATGTAGGCTGTTGGCTACATATGTTTGCTGTCCGTGCACGGTTCATGCCGCTACCCTGGCGCCTCCTTCAAACCGGCTTGATGCATGCCGAACCGGCTATCCGAAGAAACGAGTCCGTACCTGCTGCAGCACGCAGAAAACCCAGTCGATTGGTACGCCTGGGGGGAAGAGGCGCTATCGCGGGCCCTCGAGGAGAACCGCCCAATCTTGCTCTCCATAGGTTACTCGGCCTGCCACTGGTGCCATGTAATGGAGCGCGAGTCGTTCGAGGACGAGACGGTGGCGGCGCTCATGAAGGAGTTCTTCATCAGTATCAAGGTCGATCGGGAAGAGCGACCGGACATCGATCAGATCTACATGAAGGCGGTACAGGCCATGACCGGGAGCGGCGGATGGCCACTCACCGCGTTCCTCACACCGGAGGGTGTACCGTACTACGGAGGCACCTACTTCCCGCCGGTGCCTCGGCATGGCATGCCGTCGTTTACGCAGGTCCTGAGAGCGGCCGGGGACGCGTATCGCGACCGCCCTGATCAAGTGCGCAGTGCGGGAACCCGCCTGATCGAGGCTTTGAAGCAAGCCAACGGCTCGACGACTGAGTCCGACACCGGTAGCACAGGGGCGTTGGAAGGCGCATACCGGGGGCTTGCGAGCCAATATGATTCCGTGCACGGCGGGTTCGGCCGGGCGCCGAAGTTCCCGCAACCCGTGACGCTCGAGCTGCTGATGCGGCATCACGTGCGGACAGGCGAGCCCGCGGCATTGGAAATGGCAGAGCACACGCTTCGTCGCATGGCTGCTGGGGGAATGCGAGATCATCTGGGTGGCGGATTCCACCGGTACTCGGTCGACGAGCGCTGGCTCGTGCCTCACTTCGAGAAGATGCTGTACGACAACGCCTTGCTGGCCCGAGCTTATCTCGACGCGTACAGACTCACCGCTTCCGAAGATCTGCGCGACGTCGCGGAGCACACGCTGGACTACATGGCGACGGACCTACGCGCGCCGGAAGGCGGCTTCTACGCTGCGCGGGACGCCGACTCGGAAGGCGTGGAGGGGGCCTTCTACGTATGGACCGTGGAGGAGATACGAGACGCTTTGGCAGGATCCCCCGAAGCGGAAGACGCGGAGCTGTTCAACCGTGCCTATGACGTCTCGCCGTCCGGAAACTTCGAGGGGCAGAACATCCTGCATCTGCCGCACGACCTGGCCGTCATAGCCCGCTCCGAGGAGCTCAAGGAGTCGGATCTGGCTGAACGAATGCGCGCCGCACGTACGACGTTGCTGCGGGCCCGTGCAAGCCGCGAGGCACCGTTCAGGGACGAAAAAATCCTGGTCTCCTGGAATGGGATGGCGATTCGAGCGTTCGCGGAAGCGGGTGCCACGCTCGGCCGCTGGGATTACCTGGACATCGCTACGCAGGCGGCCGACTTCCTGTGGACCGAGTTGCGCCCAGGGGGTGAGCTCCGGCGCGTCTTCAAGGACGGTGAGAGCAAGATTCCCGCCTTCCTGGAAGACTTCGCCGCTCTGGGCAACGCGTTGCTCTCGTTGCATGCGGCCTCGCTCGATCCGCGTTGGCTCGTTGCGACCAGAACGCTTTGCGAAGACATCCTCGGCCGATTCTTGAGCGCCGAGGACGGCCGGCTCTACGATACGCCCGACGACGGTGAGCGCCTGATCTTCCGGCCGCGAGACCCCATGGACAACGCTACTCCGTCTGGAGTCTCCTTGGCCGCCGAGCTGCTGCTGCGCGCTGGGCACGTATTCGACCACGCGCGGTACCGCGATCTGGGGCTGGTGATCATCGGGGGGGAGGCCGCGGCGTTGAAGCGCTTCGGCACCGCTTTTGGAAGGATGCTGTCGACCGCCGACCGGTCCGTCGCGGACCCCATCGAAGTAGCGATCATCGGGGACCGAGCGGCAGACTCCACCCGAGAGCTCGTGCAAGCGGCACACGAAGGTTTCGCGCGAAACCTCACCATCGTCGGGCGCGCGCCCGAGGAGTCCGTCACAGGCGTGCCGTTGCTCGACGATGGGCGCGGCCTCGTGGGCGGTATTGCCACCGCTTATGTGTGCCGCGGCTACAGTTGCCGGCAACCGGTGACGAGGCCCGAACAGGTCCGGGATCAGATGGCATCACTTGCCTAGCAGGGTGGGGGCTTCGTCAGCCCTGCCGGTGGGCCCGCAGCCGGCTATCTTCCTGAGTTGAAAGGAACACCCAACTCGGACGATATGGCGACCCAAGAGAAAGAGGCTCTGGAAGCTCACGATCTGGCAGGGCTCTCCTCCGAACAGCTCCTGCGCTTCTACCGCACGATGGTGACGTCGCGGCGCCTCGACGACCGAGAAATCAGTCTCAAGCGCCAAAACAAGATCTTTTTCCAAATCTCGAGCGCGGGTCACGAAGCCATCGGCGTCGCGGTTGCCGAGCACTGTAAGCCCGGACACGACTGGTTCTTCCTCTATTATCGGGACCGCGCCGTCACGTTGGCGCTGGGGCAAAAGCCCCTGGACCACTTGCTTCAAGCCGTGGGTGCGGAAGCCGACCCGTCCACGGGTGGTCGGCAGATGCCAGACCACTACGGCGACGTGCGCTACAACATCCCCAACACTTCGTCACCGACGGGTACGCAGTTCTTGCAGGCCGTGGGCGCGGCCGAGGCCTCGACCAAGATTCCGAGCATCCCGGGGCTGCGCGAGCGAATCGAGAAGTTCAAGGACGACGAAATCGTCATCGTGTGCGCCGGCGACGGCGCGACGTCCGAAGGCGAGTTCTGGGAGTCGCTCAACTCGGCGTGCAACCTCGAGCTGCCGATCGTCTACGTGATCGAGGACAACGGTTACGCGATCTCGGTACCCGTGGAGGTGCAGACAGCCGGTGGCAGCATCTCGAAGCTAGTGGCCAGCTTCCCAGGTCTACACATCGTCGAATGTGACGGTACCGATGTCGTCGACTCGTATCGGGCGGCAGGTGAAGCCATCGCCTACGCGCGTGCGCGCAAAGGCCCAGCCTTCATTCACGCGCACTGCACGAGGCCGTATTCGCACTCGATGTCGGATGACGAGCGCGCCTACCGCACGGAGGAAGAGCTGGCTGTGCAGGAGGCCCGCGACCCCCTCACGGTGACGCGAGCTCTGCTCATCTCAGCGGGTATCGCGACCAGCGCGGAGCTCGATGCTATGGAAGCTGAGGTCGAAGCCGAGGTCGCCGCAGCGGCCGACGAGGCGCTCGCTTCACCGCAGCCGGACCCCAGCACGGCGATGCGCCATCTGTATTCGGAGGATGTGGACCCGACTTCCTCGGACTTCGATACCGAGGACGAGCCGCAGTACGCCGGCGACAAGTTGCTTACCATGGTCGACCTCCTGAACTCGTGCCTGCGCGAGGAGATGGAACGTGATCCACGCATCCTCCTTTTCGGCGAGGACGTAGCGGACGTTTCGCGTGAGGAGGCGTTGGGCCAAGTCAAAGGCAAAGGTGGCGTCTTCAAGGTCACGCATGGCCTTCAGCAGCAGTTTGGCTCGGAGCGCGTGTACAACACTCCGCTCGCGGAGGCGAACATCGTCGGGCGGGGGATCGGGCTTGCGCTGCGCGGCCTGAGGCCCGTCGTCGAGATCCAATTCTTCGACTACATCTGGACCGCGATGATGCAGATCCGGAACGAGCTCGCGACCATGCGCTACCGGTCGAACGGCACGTTCTCGGCTCCGATGGTGATCCGCACCACGTACGGCGGTTACCTGAAGGGTGGAGCTATCTACCACTCGCAAACCGGCGAAACGATCTTCACGCACTGTCCGGGATTGTACGTCTGCATGCCGGCCACAGCGGAAGACGCGAACGGTCTGCTGCGCACCGCAATCCGTTGTGACGACCCGGTGCTCTTCCTGGAGCACAAGCACCTCTACCGCCAGGTCTACAACAAGGGGCGCAATCCCGGACCCGAGTACATGATCCCGTTCGGAAAAGCGAAGGTCCGACGGGAGGGCTCGGACATCACCGTGGTCACGTGTGGCGCGCTGGTCAAACGTAGCCTCGACGCCGCAAGATTGGCATCGGAGCAGAACGGAATCGAGGCGGAAGTGATCGATCTGCGCACCGTGAAGCCGCTCGACATGGAGCGCATCGCCGACTCGGTGAAAAAGACCAACAAGGTCATGATCGTGCACGAGGACAGTCTGTCGTGGGGCATCGGATCGGAGATCGCGGCCCGCATCGCAGACGAGCTCTTCCCATGGCTCGACGGGCCCATAAAGCGCGTAGCGTCGATGGACACGTGGGTCGCCTACGCGCCACAGGTCGAGAACGCCATCCTGCCGCAAACCCCCGACGTGCTGGCCGCGATGATCGAGTTGGCAGCGTACTAGATACGCACTCCGCGCCAGCGTTCCGCGGGCGTCCAGCTGCTTTGGCCCCGCCTAACGCAGCGTGATCTCCCCGGCCGCCAACTCCACCAGCCCCAGGTGCTCGATGGTGAGCGTCACGAAGTAGTCGCCGTCATCGGCGTCGATTTCGAAGTCTTGCGAGACCAACTCCTCGGCACCGCCTCCGAGCTGGAAGATGCGCAGCGGCCGCTGGCACCCTTGGAAGAGGTCGAACGCACTCCATATCAGCGGCCCGCCGCGTTCGCTGTAGACCCGTGGCCGGAACATGCAGTTGCCGCCAAGGATGCCGGTCTGGGCATCGAAGTCCGTCTCGTTCATCACGGTGAGCGTCACTTCTACTTCATGGTCCCCGAGGAATCGCACGCTCGCGGTCATCAGAATGCCATCCGCCCGGTACTCGTCCACTAGCTCGGTCTGGGGACCGGTGGGGGCCGTCGGGGACTCACACGCGGCGGTGGCGAGTAAGGCGAGCGCAGCACACAGCTGTTGGAGACCCTTGGGCCGTATCGGACGAAGCATGTAAGACCACCGTTGGACGTTGTGCTTGTATAACGTACTCGCCGGTGTTGTTGTGACACCGACGCGTCAGAAGTCTGAGGGCTCCACAGGAACCTGAATCTTGAACGCGCGCGGGTCACGTACCTATCTAGCAACTCGAACCGGGCGGTATTGCGTCCAAGAAGGACAGGCGCGGCACTCCCACACCATGACCTCTCGAGGCCCGAGAGATGCGAAGAAACACCACTGGCTATGGGAGCCCAAGAACGTGATGTGCTCGCCCAGATCGTCCGTCAGGGCATGCTTCTGGTGGCCATGGGGGTCGTCGGAGGCCTCGTGATCTCGCTGGCGGGTGCGAGACTCGTAGCCGGCATCTTGGTCGGCGTGGAGGCCACCGATCCTGTCGTCTACGCCGGAGTGACCTTGCTGCTCGTCGTTGTCTCCGGGGTCGCCAACCGCCACGCTGGACCCCGCACGGGCCCTAAGAGGGGACTAGCCAGCCCTTTGCGTGCCCGGCGCGGGCGACCTAAGGTGCGGGCATGACTACTCGACGATCTCTCCCGGCTCTCGCGCTCGCCCTGTTGGTGAGCTGTGCTTCTCCTGACTCTCAGGGCGTCGCCTACGTCGGCGCGACCGTGTGGGATGGCACCGGGTCGGCTCCGGTTCCCGGCGTCACCATCGTCGTGGATGGCGGTCGCATCACCGCAATCTCGACCGGCAGCGCGCCCTCCGGCACGCAGGTCGTGAGCCTCGAGGGCAAGTTCGTAATCCCGGGTCTCATCGACGTGCACGCGCACGTGAGCGGCCGCTGGGCACCTGAGGGGGTCACGGGTGAGGCAGACCGCATCCGCGGCGACCTCGAGCTCTTCGCCAAGTACGGTGTCACTACGGTGAACAGCCTGGGCGATGGCGAAGCGGCCATCGCGGTCCGCGACGCCGCATCCCCGACCGACCCCCGTGCGCGACTGCTCGCATCGGGCGCCGTAGTCGCAGGGGACGAAGCAGCCGCGGTACGCGCGGCGGCGATCTCGAGGGCCGACGCCGGCGTCGACTGGTTGAAGCTGCGCGTCGACGACAATCTGGGCTCGAGCCAAAAGATGCCGTGGGACGCCGTGCAGGCGGTCCTCGACGTCGGTGAAGAGAGAGGCCTGCGTGTCGCAACGCACCTGTTCTATCTGGATGATGCGAAGCGGCTGCTCGAGATGGGTACCGGCATGGTGGCGCACTCGGTGCGCGACACCGACGTGGACGACTCGTTCATCAACGCGCTGATCACTAACGACGTGTGCTACGTGCCGACGCTCACGCGGGAAATCAGCACGTTCGTATATGCGGAGCGGCCTGGCTTCTTCGACAACGACTTCTTCACCGAGCTGTCGGACCAGCGAGAAATCGCCCGGGTTAGCGAGCCAGCCTTCATGGAGCGGATGAGGGAGAGTCCGGCGGCTGCGGGCTATCGCGTAGCGCTTCAGCAGGCTCTAAGGAATCTCAAAACGCTCGTCGACGCCGGCGCACCCGTCACGTTCGGCACCGACGCCGGGCCGGCCGCTCGCTTCCCGGGGTTCTTCGAGCACCTCGAGCTGGCAGTCATGGTCCGCGCGGGTATTAGGCCGGATCAGGCACTTTACGCGGCCACGGGCCAGGCGGCAGCATGCCTCGGTCTGGAGGACGTCGGCACACTCGAAGTCGGCAATTGGGCTGACTTTCTAGTGCTCGCTTCTTCGCCGATGGACGACATCACGAATACCCAAACCCTCGAACAGGTGTACGTCGCGGGTAAGCCGCTGCGCTGATCGATCAACTCTGCGGGTACGCCGTCGCGTTGACGGCGGATGGATGGGGTCCTTCCGACACGAGTTAGCGCGCGTCGTCGCCCCTGCGTGTCCATAATACGATCACGCCGCAGCGCGTTCCGAGTCGGGTGAATCGTTGCGGCACCTGGCCAGGCGTCGGGTACATCTCGACTGCCTCGATCTCGTGCGGCGGGATCAGTTCGTCCAGAGAGGGGACCTCCTCGCCCGCTTCCGGCTTGATGCCCTCGATGGTGAGCGCATCAGGCGTGTCTCGCGCGCGCCCAACCCGAACCATCTGGCCGTCTACGTATAACGACGGGTAGCAACGCTCGCCGTTCCCGAGCGTCAAGCGCGTGAAGACGATCCGCCTCCTGAGGTCGCCGCGGAGCGGATCGGTGAAGCTACGCACTCCGGGTGCACGCTCGAGCAAATCGCTCGTTCTCGCGGCGGCGACGGCGTCGATGTCGTCCCTGCGCAGGAAGAGACCCGGGCGCGAGGTCGCCCTGGCGTAGAAGCCTTCGCGTTCGAGCGAAGGCACGCGGCCCTCGACGACCACCAAAACGGGTGCGATCTCGATGGCCTCGGACGGGAGCAGGATTTCCACTCGCTTGGTACCCTCGCTCAGATCCAGCGCGTCACTCACCGCGCCTGTGTATCCGAGGCGCTCGACGCTCAAGTACGCGACCGGCACACCATCGTCGAGCACCATGCGGAACTCACCCTCCGCGGTTGAGAGGTCGGTGGCAACGACTTCGCCGTCCTCGTCGAGCAGTTGGACCGCGACATCCCGCAGCGGCCGCCGACTTTCTCGATCCAGCACGGTGCCCACGATCGCGGGCTTCAGGACACCAGGCACCGCCAAAGGGCGCACCGGTGGGGGCGGAAGCGTGAGGTCGATTTGGGCAAAGGCCTCAGACAGAACACGCGCTTCCACCGACTCCGACCGTGATCCGCCACGGGATGCCCGAACGCGGGTCACGCCCTCCGGGGCATCGCACAAGACGTACCCGCCGTACTGATCGGACATGTCGGTGATGGGCTGGTTGTCGGGGCCGACCGCGTCGAGGACCTCCACGATGGCCCCGGCGATGGCGAGTCCCGCTCGCGAACGCACACGACACCCACGAGCGTACCCGCGCCGCGCTCGCCACTAGAGAGCGCCAAGAGCGTCTCCCATCGCGGCACCGCGAGATCTACCTCGAGCTGATCACCAGACTCCGCCACGATCGTGCTCCAGCCCGGAGTCACCCCTAGGGAGTCGAGTCAAGGGTGGCTAAACGTCAGGCGGTGCATGCCGGGTTGCACATCGGGCAACTCGAAGCGCCCCGAGAGGTCCGAGGTCGTCCGTACCGACCTGCCCGCGATCCTCACCTCCGCTCCCGGCAAGACACTGCCGGAGACGCTGTGGAACACGATCCCGCTCACCGTCGCCGGCACGATGTCCGGCGACCGGTCCACCGCCTCCTCCTTCCAGCACTCGGCCCACGATCCTCTGGGCCGCCAAAGGGCCATGCCAAGGCCCTAGAGCCAGCAACGCTAGCCCAGGTATCCATCGCCTATCAGCGCTCAGCACTACCATGCGGTCTCAACCCGCTGGGCCCTCCAGCAAGTTCTCCAAGTCGTACACTCTCCCGTCCTTCACTACGACACGCACGTCGCGAACATTTCGGATATCCGAAAGCGGATCGCCCGCAAACACAACCAGGTCTGCGAGCATGCCAGGACGCACCCGACCGAACTCTGTCTCGTACCCCAGCGCTTCGGCCGACACCGACGTCGTCGCCCTCATCACGTCGCCGGCAGACATACCCCCGTAACGGACCATCGCCTCCATCTCGGCGATGAGGCTGAGGCCCTGTGGAATGATCGGGGAGTCGGTGCCCATCACGACGACGCCTCCAGCCACAACCACGCGTCGCCCGAGCGAAGCCATATCGCTCACCATCCGTCGCTGGGTATCGAGGTCTCCGCGCGCCCGGCCACGATTGATGGAGTCGCCGAAGAAAACTGGAATCCGTGGATCGTCCAGCAGCGTGGCATCGTCCGCCACGAGCACGCCGAAGGAGCCGTAGATGCCAACCGTCGGGGTTATGGTCATGCCCGAGCGTGCCAGCAGCTCCACCACGTCCTGATAGCTACGACTGAGGCTGGACACCTTTGTCGAGTACCCGCGCCGGCTCGTGCCCTGCACGTGTTCGACCCCATCCGCGCCGTTCGCAACCGCGGGATAGAGTTCGTGGGACGTGACCGGGATCCCCATGGCGTGTGCCTCCCGAATCACCCGGCGCTGCATCGCGTCGGACAGACGCACGTAAGTCTTGACGACGTCGTAGGGCATTGCGCCTGCCTGCTCAAGCACGAGCTCGACCTGCGCGGAGCTCGCGAGCCCACCGCCTCCGTCATAGTAGATACGGCTCCCGTCCACCGGGCTCCCCGTGCCGAACACTCGCGGTCCCAGGCGGCGCCCGATCGCGATCGACTCTCGCGCCTCGGACACCTGATAGGCGTCGGCAGCCGGCGTGCGGATTGTGGTCACGCCGTACGACAACCAGAGCCGACCGAGCTGCTCACCGGAGGAGAGCCCGCCGTGCGTATGCATCTCGATGAGTCCGGGCGAAACGACACCATCCGACGCATCTACGACCCGGCCACGGTGCAGATCAGCGTCATGCGCGTCCACGCGTACGATCCGGTTCCCGTCGATGACGATGTCTACGTTGCGACGCAACTCATCGGACACGCCGTCGAATAGAGCACCCGCATGCACCACCACCCGGTCGCTCAAGAGCTCCCGCCGCCAGGTCAGTGGGACCGGGATATCCTCGATGCGTCCGTCCTCGAGCCACACGCGACGCAGCGTGCCCGTCGTCAGGTAGACGATCGATCGGGAATCGCCCGCCCACGTCGGGTCGGCGGTGAGCTCGTTGTTCAAGCGGACCGGCGGCCCGATGGCTTCGCCGTCGCGTGCGACTGGCACAACCCAGAGCACGCCCGCCGACGCATACGCGATCATCTGCCCGTCGGGGCTAAACAGCGGGCCGTCGGTGGATCGCGAGCCGACCGACGCGTGGGGTAGGAAGTCGAGCCAGCGCTCGTTTACCTGCTGAGCCGGTGCTTCGTCGTCCGAGTCCTCGGCGGCAATCCTCGGCACTGGAATCAACAGCGCGCGATTCACGCCTTCGCGGAAGCGCGACGAGTACGGCTCTAGCGCCGAAACACCGATATAGAGACCGTCGGGCGACCAACTCGCTCTACCAGGATTGTTCAAACCGCCGCGCAGCGTCCGTTCTCGTCCGGTAGCGACCGAAATGACGTTGATCGCGCCCCCGCCCCGCTCACCTCGGGCGGAGAAGGCTATCTCGGTCCCACTCGGCGACCATACCGGGCGATCTCCCCCGTTTTGAGTGAGCTGCTGCAAGTCACCCGAAGCGACGTCATGGATCCAGATCTGGAGTGATCCCGAGCGGTCCGACGCGTAGGCCAGACGGGACCCGTCAGGCGACCACATCGGGTGCACTTCTACGAACGAGTCGTCGGTGAGCCGGACCGGGTCGTCCCCGATGGGCATGACCCACAGGTCGCCGAGCGCTGAGAAGGCCACACGTTCCCCCTCCGGCGACACCGACGGAGCGACGATACCTCGCACCGCATGAATGCCGGTGTCGTCGAAGTCGCGCAGCGCCTTCCTGTAACTCGGGCGGTCAAGCGTCACCGTCGCCGAGAACTCGATGTCCGACGCAGAACCACCCTCGGCGGACCTCGCACGTAGCTTGCCGTCAGCGGTGTAGAGCAGCCGCCCTCCGGTCCAGGAGGCGCGGAACGGGAATACGTCCTCGTTCGCGCTGCTCACGCGGTGCCCCATACCCTGGCTCGGGCTCGCCGGCGCAACAAAGAGCTCGCTGCTGCCGTACGACTGAGCGTTGTACGAGATCTGCCTGCCGTCCTCGCTCCAGGAGGGAGCGAAGAGGGTGGTCCCCTGACGATCCTGCGCATCGATGACCAGCTGGTGCTCTCCGGTCGAAGACCGGACCCAGACCCCAACTCCCGGACCGTCCACCACGTACGCGACACTCCCCCCACTCGGCGCGTACGCGGGAGCGTACTCGTTGCCCGAACCATCAGTCAGCTGGCGCACCGCCCCGCTCCCGACGGTGACTTCCCAGATGTCGTAGGTACCGGCTCGATCTGAAGAGAAGACGACTCGGTTCCCGTCCGGAGACCAATACGGCTCGCGATCATCAAAAGGACCCGACGTAATCTGACGCAGCCCCGAGCCGTCCGAAGCCACGACCCAGACGTCGTACGTCCCGGCCCAATAGGCCTGGAAAACGATACGGGCGCCGTCAGGCGACCAGTGTGGCTGACGCGCATCCCCTTCGGCGTCCGTCAGCGCGGTCGCTTCACCACCGCCCGCCGGCAAGGTCCAGATGCGACCGAGCGCATCCATCGCGATGGTGCGGCGGTCGGGCGAGAGCGCGGCCGCCATGTTGGTGCCCTCGTGAATCGTCACCTCGATGTCGACCGGGGCCGATGCCTCGAACGCGGAGGTGAGGCCGAGCGCAGAGCACGCCATCAGTGCGGCGAGAGCGGTGCGTAATGCGGTTCCACGGGTCACGGATCTGCTCCTGAAAGGCGCGATCAAGCCAGACCCGCAATAGGCCGACCGACGCCGAGACCCGCAAGCGATACTGTGTGCCGATCATACAGCCTTTGCGGCGCCCAGAACCGCGTCGAAACGGGGCCACACGCGAAAGCGCCGGCCCGAGCAGCCGACGCCCCACGTTCGTTGGTCATAGGTCCGACCACGCCTGTGAGTGGCGTGTCCTACCTGTTCAGAGACCGTCTAGGTCGACGGCAACGCGTACCTCTCCAGGTAGTTCAGGTCGAACTCGTCGTACCTGACCACGTAGACGCATCCGTTTCCGAAGCCGATGACACGATTGCCGTTGTCGAGCGTGATCGTCGCGGTCAGGAAGCCGGCGCGGTCGAAGATGTCGTACGTGGAAGGTTCACCAGCCTCGACATGTCGACGCACCCAGGCCCGGTTGAGCGGATCGACGAGCACGGTACCCGAGTAGATCGGGGGCTTCCTGTCCGGCCAATCGTATTGGTCGATCTCGCGCGGGCTCCCTCCCCCGCCACCCCGTTGGAAGCCCATCTGTATTTCGCCGTTGCTGATGTCGATCCTGATTCCGATGCCACCACCGCTGCGTCCCTGCGCTGCGAGGTACTCCTCCTTTTCCGCAGTACGGATGCGCACCGCATCGAACGGCTGCGGGGCACCACGGACCGTCGTGCCATCCGCGCCGAACCACTCGAGGCTGTAGTCGCCAGTCCGCACCACAACGACCGAGCCGTCAGCGGCCACGCCCCAGGCGTCCTGAGGCGAGAGTGGGATCGGGCTGATCTCTACGTTACGGTTGTTCGCGCCGCCGGACTCGCTGCGCCTCACGTCTTGCCGTTTCACCCTTGCCACGGTGTCGATGGCTTGCCGAATGCCTGCGATGCGAAGAATCCCCACGGAGTCGGCCCACGGTCCGCCGAAACCGACTCCAACGGCCTGCACATAGACATGGCCGGATGCGTCTACTGCTCGCGGAAGGACCACCACCAGTGGGCTGTCACCATTGGGGCGGGGATCACCGGTCGCGATCGGCCTTGTGTCGACAAAGGCGAGATCCGCATCGAGGGTGGTGAGTCGGCCGTTGCCGAGATCGACCAGCAGAGTCGAGCCTCCGGGCAGAGCCCAGACGCCGTCCGGCTGTTGGTACTCTTCGGGACCCTCCCCTTCCCGGCCGATGACGACTCTGGTGCCCGCATCCATGTCGAGCGCATAAAGCGCATTGCTGAGCGGGTCAGCCACGAGCACCCGGCCGTCCGGGAGCTCCCGAACTGACCCGATCGTTCCAAAGTCCTCCGGGAACACCGCGGTAGGTGCGCCGAGCGTGGCCTGTGCCCTCGCGTGTGATGGTACGAGTATCACGATTGCGGTGAAGAGGGCTGCGAGCATGCGCGAACTTGACTGAGACTGTACCATCGAGTGTATCGCTCCGATCGAGTTGCGGTGACTTGGAGACTATAAGTGTAGATACAACTCGAAGCCCAAGTGGGTGCTTCTCTCACCGACGTCGGCGCGGTCGCACCGTAAAGCCAGCCCGCTTCCCCAACCTAAAGACTCATGCGCCGGTATATAACTGAACTGATCGGTACGTTCTTTCTCGTCTTCACGATCGGCATGACCGCGGTCGCTGGACTGGCTGCCGCGCCCATAGCGATCGGGTGCACACTCATGGTGATGGTCTATATGGGCGGTCACATCTCCGGAGCGCATTACAACCCGGCGGTGAGCGTTGCGATCTTTCTACGAGGGGCGCTCGACGGATCCGATCTGCTCCCCTACATCGCTGCGCAGATTCTGGGCGCGCTGCTCGCGGGGGGAGCCGTTCTTCTCATCACGGGCTCGACCTTCGCGCCCGCCCCCGGAGCCGACTACGGCGCGATCCCCGTCCTGCTCGCGGAAGTCCTACTCACGTTCGCGCTCGCGCTCGTGATCTTGAACGTGGCCACGTCCAAGGCGACGGAGGGGAACCCCTACTACGGTCTGGCCATCGGCTTCACAGTGCTCGCGGGCGCGTATGCGGTCGGCCCTGTCTCGGGTGGCGCATTCAACCCGGCAGTCGGCATCGGACCCGTCCTGGTGGACGTGGTCTTAGGCGATGGCTCGATGGGGAACCTGTGGTTCTACATCATCGGGCCCCTGGTCGGCGCCGCGTTGGCTGTGCCGGTGTTCCGGATGCAGAACCCGGAGGGCTCGGAAGGCTGACCTAGATGGCGTAGCACAGCATGCTACGAATCGGCGGTCGTTCTCAGTTCGGTCCAGCCCTCCTCGGTGCTCCATAACATCACCGGGGGCACCACCCGCCCGGGGCAGGACTCGGCGGTGTGGTCGAGCTTCCGCTCCAATTCGAGCAGCCGATGGGCGGGCCAGTACGAGTCTCCCGGCGTGACTCGGAGTAGATCGAAGTCCGTCGAGAAGTGGTAGACCCACACGATGTCGGACCAGCGATCTCCCTCCCTGACCGTGACACGGATCTGGCGTTCGCCGGCGTCCACTCCGACCGTCTCGTTGTACGGTAGGCCGGTTGCCACGTTCACGTCGGTGGGTGGGAAGACGAGGTATCGCAGTGCCCCCCCGCGGGAGCAATCATTGCGCTGCCGGTTGCCGTCTTCTCGGTCTGGCTATTGGTCCCGTCGATCGTGATCGCGATACCTCTCGAGGTGATGATCACCATCCCACTCGTTCTCCTGGTGCTCCTGGCAATTGTGCTGTCCAGCCACAAGCTGCGCGACCGCGTACCCGGCTTCCTCATGGACACCTTGCTCGGCACGGTGGGGTGGTTCGCATCCATCCTCTATCTGCGCCTTTTCAACCGGAGGCAATTGGACCTGGGCTCCATGAGCCGATTGCCGGATGAGGACTAGTGGGCGGAGGACCTAGGCTACACTCCTCGGCACTCGAATCGAGTCCACCATTCGCTGCACATGTTCGGGTGGCTCAGGTGTGAACCGTGATACCGTCATCGTCACCGCGAAGTTGAGCAACATGCCCACGGTGCCGATTCCTTGCGGGCTGATGCCGAACCACCAGTTGTCGGTGTTGCTGAGCTCGGGATGCATGAGCGTGAACCACACGATGTACGCCCCCGTGAGCGCGATGCCCGAGATCATGCCGAGAATCGCGCCTTCCCGGGTGGTGCGCTTCGAGAAGATGCCGAGAATGATGATCGGGAAGAAAGACGACGCCGCCAGGCCGAAGGCAAACGCGACCACCTGCGCGACGTAGCCGGGTGGATGGGTCCCCAGATAGCCCGCAAACAGCACTGCGGCTGCGGCTGCGAGGCGCGCCGCAAGAAGCTCTCCGCGCTCGCTGATTTCGGGCATGAGGGACCGCTTCAGCAGATCGTGACTAACCGCCGACGACACCACGAGCAGGAGACCCGCCGCGGTTGATAGAGCAGCCGCCAGACCACCCGCCGCGACGAGTCCGATCACCCAGTTGGGCAGCTCGGCGATCTCGGGGTTCGCGAGCACGATGATGTCATTGTCTACGGTAAGCTCGTTCTCCATGGGAGAGTTGGGCCCGACGAATTGGATTCGTCCGTCCCCGTTGAGGTCTTCGAACCTTAGCAGGCCCGTATCCTCCCACGTGGTGAACCACTCTGGGACCTCCGAATACGGAGTCTCCGAGATGCTGTTGATGAGGTTGGTGCGCGCGAACACCGCGATCGCCGGCGCGGTGGTATAGAGCAGCGCAATGAAGACTAGTGCCCAGCCGACGGAGACGCGGGCGTCCCGTACGCGCGGCACCGTGTAGAAGCGGATGATGACGTGCGGTAGGCCGGCAGTGCCGACCATGAGCGCGGTCGTAATGAAGAAGACGTCCAGCATGGACTTCGTGCCCGACGTGTACTCCGTGAATCCCAACTCGGTGTTGAGGCCGTTCAGGCGCTCCAGCAATGGCGTTCCAGACGCCAGGTCGACTCCTCCCAACCCGAGCTGCGGAATCGGGTTGCCGGTAACCATGATCGACAGGAAGATCGCCGGCACGAGGTACGCGAAGATCAATACGCAGTACTGAGCAACCTGCGTATAGGTGATTCCTTTCATGCCACCGAGCACGGCGTAGAAGAAGACGACCGCCATGCCGATGTACACACCAACGTCTATGTCCACTTCGAGGAAGCGCCCGAAGACGATGCCCACGCCTCGCATCTGGCCGGCGACGTACGTGAACGAGATGAAGATCGCGCACACGACCGCGACGATGCGCGCGGTCTGCGAGTAGTACCGATCGCCTACGAAGTCCGGCACGGTGAAGGCCCCGAACTTGCGCAGGTAAGGCGCCAGCAACAGCGCCAGCAACACGTATCCCCCTGTCCATCCCATGAGATAGACCGAGCCGTCGTATCCCATGAACGAGATCAGGCCCGCCATCCCGAGGAACGATGCCGCGCTCATCCAATCGGCCGCGGTCGCCATGCCGTTCGCGAGCGGAGACACGCCCGTTCCCGCCACGTAGAACTCCTTGGTAGTGGAGGCGCGGGACCGGATCGCGATGCCGATGTAAAGCGCGAAGGACGCCACCACGAGCGCGAGGGTCCATTGCTGGGCGGTCACGCTCCGTCCTCCTCGCTTACGCCGAACTCCTGGTCGAGCCCGTTCATGAGCTTCACGTACACGAAGATCAAAACCACGAACACGTAGATCGCACCCTGCTGCGCGAACCAGAAGCCGAGCGGGTACGCGGTGCCGGGCAGATTGACCGAGTTCAACGGCTCAACGAGCAGTATGCCGAAGCCAAAGGACACCAAAAACCAAACGGCGAGCAGCATTCCGACGTAGCGGATGTTGCGGCGCCAGTACTCCTTGTGGCGAGCAGTCGTGTCCTCGGGCATGGGTCCTCTAGCGTTGGGAGTGTGGTGTTGGAAGTGTATCGGCGGGGCAGACTAGCCGACTCAGTGGGCCCAGTCCATCTCGCCAGCTTCGATGGGCACGGTGAGGCGGTTGTTGCGCGTGGGTAGCGGGCACGTGGCGAACGGTGTCCAGACGCAGGGTGGGTTGTACGCGCGGTTGAAGTCGAGCACCACCCTTCCCTGCTCATCCGGTGCCTGGATCCACAGGTAGCGTCCGCCGCCGTAGGTGGTTTGCCCGCTGGTCTCGTCGGCGAAGACCATCATGAACTGCTCGGAATCGGGCTCCCCTGTTACGTCCAATGTGTGCCGCTCTCCATCGATCCAGAACGCGAGGTGGGCCGGCGATGGCACCTCGGATACCGTGCCCAGCACGTTGGGTACGGAAACGATCTCGTCTTGGGGCACCCACTCGGCGGTAAGCCTCATCGCCGGGTCGGTGTCATAGCGGTCGATGCCATGGAACTGGGCGTACACCTCGTTGGTGTTGTCCCTTACGCGCAACGCGAATTGAGCCCCCCGGCGTATCCTGATCCAATTGATGTCGCCGTGGCGTAGAACGGTGTACTTGCTTCCTTCCGAGCCCAGCTCGGCTTCCGTTACCACTGGATCCCTCCGGATATCCGGAGGAAAGGCGCCCGAACCAGCTTGCAGGTTCAGCGTCGAGTCGACCCCCATGGTGACGCGGACGCCGTCGGCCGCGACGAAGCGCACGACTTCGCCCACGAGTGTCACCGTACCGACAAAAGGAGCTGCCTTGCCGGCAGGCAGCACGAGATCGTTCGAGGAATCTGAGCCCATCGTGGTCTCTCCCTCGGAGATCCAGTGCAGCGCCATGAGCGCCAGCCATGAGTCTGGAGCTTCGAGCTCGGCTACGCGCGCGTCGCGAAAGTCCTCGATCTCAGTTCGGTGCTGCGCGACATCGAACGCGATCTCCTCGGGTGGACGCTCACAGCCAACGGTAGCAAGCAGCAGACTGAGCACCGCGCTACCGTGCCGGGCGGTCGGGCGGTCGGTCCCACTCATGGGTCCACCGCTGCGGTGAAGAGTCCCAGTGCGATGTACTTGTCGCAGACAGCTTCCGCGTAGCGCTGGGAAAAGAAACGACCGGCGGAGAAGACCGTGCCGCCCGGGGCACTCTTGGAGGCGACACCCGGCAGCAACGATCGCACGGCTTCCGTCTGCTCCTCGCTCTGCGGAACGATCACCACCTCATACATCTTGGGATCACCGTCCGAGCCGGAGACGTACTGCGTGATGAGTCCCGTGAGCTCCTCGAGCACGAGCTCCTCTTCCGATGACACATGCGCGGTCGGCTTGCACGAAGAGATGCAGAACGTCGATGAGGCGTTCGAAGGCACTCATATCGGGCTCTGCGAAGGCGGGTTTGCAACCATAGGGACCTCATTCAGGAAAGTTCGAACTGCGGCGTCCGAAGCAGTGACTTGGCGACTCATGAGGTGGCTCGCAAGGCGTCGTCGACGCTGGCGGTGAAGGCCGCGAGCGCATCCCAATACGACTGGCCGGCAACCTGGGCGAGATCGTTGTGTCCCGCCCTCTCGACCCACAGCGAGGAACGCCGACTCTCTGGCAAAGCTTGGAAGAGTCGCCGTCCGTGCCACGGCGCGATGACCTCGTCGCGCTGCCCGTGAATGACCAGCGCCGGCGCCGCCACATCGCTCAACTTGGCGAGGCTCTTGAATTGATCGACGGGCAGAAGCGGCGCACGCGTGACCACTCGATACACCGACACGAAGGAGCTCTCGATGATCAGTCCGCCGACCGGTAATCGGCTCGCGAGGTCGACCATCACCCCACCCCCGAGCGAGCGTCCATGGGCGATGATCGCCCCCGATTCGAGACCCACCTGCTCTCGCAGGTATCGATAGGCGGCGTCCGCTGCGGCGTACGTGCCTGGTTCGGTCGGCTTCCCAGAACTGAGGCCGTAGCCCGGATATTCGAAAGCGAGGACCGAGACGCCGAGTTGCGCGTATCGCTCCGCGTGGCCGGTGCCGTGCCCTAAGTCCTCCGCGTTTCCGTGCGCGAAGAGCACCGTAATGCCGGCGCCCGGCGTCTCGTGGTGGAACGCGGCGATCTCGTCCCTGGCCTCGCTCTGCAACCGAAGCAGCCCCGGCGCGTGCTCGTCATAGGACGAGGAGGGAGGGAAGAAGATGAGACGGTCGACGAAACCCACCATCGTCCTCGCTCAGCGACCTCCCCACGGCTTTTTCTGCACGTTGTCGATCGCACGTAGTGTGGTCGCCGCCCGCGTGGCCTCGCGCGTCGCGAGATTGAAGCGATCCCCCGGCGCCAAGAAGTAGAACTTGCCGTCCGCACCGGTCGTAGTCCTGGCGTCGTAGATGATCGCATAGGACTCACCGATCACCTGGAAGTTGTCGCCTCGCACGACGATGGCCGTGTTCTCATCGAGCCCGATGCCGAGCAACTCCGGATGCGCCTCAATGACCTCGATCATGTCGAATTGGCGGTTCCGCTTGAGTACGTGCTGGTCGATGCCCACGCCACGCAAATACCCGAAGCCGACCTGGTGGTCACCCATCATGATGGTATTGGTGCGCGTGTCTCCCCGGATCAGGAACGAGCCCTGGATGGACGCGCCTGCGGACGATCCGCCGATCACCCCACCGCGGTCGAGCACCTTCCGGATCTCTTCCTCGGCCTTGGTGCCGGCGTAGGCGTCTACCAGATGCCACTGTCGACCCCCGAAGAAGTAGACCGCGTCGGCGGTCTTGAGTGGTGCCACGAATTCGTCGGTATCGGCCTCCGAGCGATCCGTCGTGTGCAGCACGGTCATGTTGCGAGCGCCGTTCTCACGCCAGCGGTTCAGGCCCTGATAGTACTGGTCGTATTCCTCGGCTCCGCCGGCCGTCGGGATCATGACGATGTGAGCGTCGGGCCCGCCCGCCAGCTCGAGGAAGCGCTGATAGATCTCCGGCGAACGGAGCGCGCCGCCCACGATCACCAGCGATCCGTTCTCGGGTCCCACCTGAGGGGGCGCCACCCGTTGCTGCGCGAATGCCGGCGTCGACATCGTCAGCATGAAGGCAACTACCACTGCCGAATGGCCGCACCGAGCCGTCTTCCCAAGCATGCTCATTCCTCCGTTCCGTAGACAAAGCGCTCCACTTCACCGTGCACGCGCTCGATGGTTTCCGTCGATGGCGGGGTGGTGTAGGCCGACACGTTCAACGCGACGGCGGTGTTCACCAGCAGGCCCCAGAGCCCGCCGTGCATGCCGAGCGGATGTGGCGATACCACGAGGGTGACATACAGTGTGACGAGTCCCGCCGCGATCCCCGCGACCACGCCCGCGCGGGTAAGCGTGCGACCGCCAGGGAAGCACACGCCGAGAATCGCCGGCATCAACTGCAGCGCACCGGCCCCTGAAAGCGTGACGAGCACGACCAGTAAATCGCTCGTGCCCACTGAAAGCAGATAGCCCACCACCAGCAGGCCGACCACGATCGCGCGTCCTACGTTGATGTAGTGGCCCTGAGTCTCGTTCGGCCGCATGAATCGCTGGTACACGTCCCGCGTGAGCACCGTCATGTTCGCGTGCAGAATCGAGTCGAGTGTCGACATGGCCGCGGCAATCGCGCCCGCGAGAATCGCACCGGTAAGCCATGGATTGGCGTGCGTGAAGAGCAGCAACGGAAAGATACGGTCGGCCTCCGAGCCCTCTAGTCCGGGCATGACGATCGCACCACCCAACCCCACCAAGGCCGCCGGGAGGTACAGCGACATCAGGTATATCGGAGTCGTGGCACCGAGGAGTTTGATGGTCTTCGCGTCGACCGCCGTGTAGTACCGGATCATCATGTGCGGCTGGAAGACGATGCCGAACGAGAGCGTAATCGTCATCCCGATCCACATGCCCGGTGTGAAAAAGCCTTTCGGCCCCGGCAGCGAAAGCAGGTCTGGCCGCTGTTCCGAGACCGCTCGCCACAGCTCGAGCGGACCTCCGAAGAGCTCATAAGAGAGTACGATCGCCCCCAGCCAGACCGCGACGTACATCCAGATCCCCTGCAGGACATCGGTCCAGTAGACCGCCCTGAGGCCGCCGGCCATCAGATACACCGCCGCGACGATGAGCAGGATCAACGTGCCCGCCTCGAAGCTGATCCGGTCGCCGGACGCCACGTTGAGGATGTAGCCGAGCCCCTGCGCTTGGACCTGGATGTACAGAATCGTGAAGACGACCGAAACGATCGCGACCGTAACGCGCACTGCATCGGACTCGTAGAAGTCGGCGAGCAAGTCGGCCGGCGTCATGTATCCGAAGGCCTTGCCCAACGCCCAGATGCGCGTGCCGATCACATAAGTGATGGCGCCCACCAGCAACGTCCAGGTACCCGCCGCCCAGAATCCGACACCGTGTGTATAGAAGAAACCACCGGAGCCGAGAAACGCGAACGCGGAGTGGAAAGACGCGACGACCGTCAAATAAAGCACGACGAAGCCCGCCTTCCGCCCGTAGAGCAGGAAGTCCTCCATGTCCCCAGTCAAGCGCCGGTTCGCCACGATACCGAGCACGATCGTGAGAACCAGATAGAGAACGATCATGCCAGTCGCGACGACCCAAGCTTCCATCAGCAAGAAGCCAGCGCGGCGTCTCGCGCCACAGCGGAGCTAAACGCCACGGCGGAACGCCCAGATGAGCACAAGGATCAACGCGGAGTACACCGCGAGCAGCGCCACGTAGAAGAACGGTAGCCCGAAGACCCACGGGTCCGAGCGGTTCAGGACCGTGTGCGTGATGGGCGGCATCGCGAGCACGAAGAGCGCTAAGAACGCAATCGTGGCGGTCCACCCATCACGAGTGCGAGGGAGGAAGTGGGATCGGCGCGGGGCGTTGTCGTCCATGGCCGGCGAAGATGGGCGCGCCGGCGGTGGAGCAGCAAGGGTGTGTGGCTAAGCCTTGTCCGCCGCCAGCACCCGCTCGATCTCCTTGGCAGACGGTCGAGCCCGCGAGACCGCCTCGCCGCTTTCGTCCTTGCTCTCGCTCGCGATGGTGACTCGCAGCGCCTTGAGCCCGGAGATGCCAGGCAGATCCTCGAGAGTCAGGTGTGGGGGCGGACGCGCCGCGATCGACTCAGTCCCGCTCCGCCGGCCCAAGACCCATGGCACGGCGCCATGCAGCGATCTGGCCCAGGTGGTCCATCTCGTGGGATGTCATTAGGAAGACGACCATGTCCCCGACCGTGGGGAAATGGTCCCGAGTCGCTTCGTTTGGGTGGGGTTCGGCGAACCGGGAGGCATCGGTGCTTTTCGCCACCTCGACGTTCCGCTCGTGCTGTTGCCTGAGTGCCCCCAGGATCTCTTCTTTGCTCGGGTAGTACGACGCATCGTCCGACGGCTCCTCGCCGGTCTTGAAGGTCTCTCCCCATCCCTCGGCTAGGGTCGACTCGAGTCCCAACAGCTGGCCCAGATGGTCGGCCGCGACCACTAGATGCCCGAGCGACCAGGCCGGATGATTGATCACGCCGCCGGACTGCGCGGCCATCTGCTCGTCGGAGAGGTCCTTCACTAGCCTCTCCGCGAACTCGAGATTGAAGCCGTAGAGATAGGTCACGTGATCGAGCATTGGTGGTCTCCAAGTGAGGGGGGGCTCGGCAATCAAGCTGACCTCGGGCGGCCCGGAAAGGTAGGCGCGGCCGACTTGGCCCCCGAAATCGGGGGCCAGCGATTCCAACGCGACCGACACGACCGAGGGCCCAAAGCACACTTCGGCATCTCGTTCATAGCGGCAGAGCCGGTGGGCGAACTGGGCGCGTATTTCGACGAGGGGTTCGGTGGACAGTTGGGTGTCGGCATCCCCGTCGACGACTTCGGGCTCTTCCGCATCGTCGCAGACCTTGGCTTTCTCATCTATGGACACGAACGGCAGAGCTACTGCATGGCGCTGCCCTATGGATGCCGCATCGGGCTGGACCTGACCACTACCAACAACATCGCGTTCGGCGGGATCGGGCCTGAACTCGCGTTACCGCTGGGGGCGATCGAACCCTACGTGCGAGGCATGATGGGCTTCTCGTATTGGTTCACGAACTCCTCGCTGAGCGGCTACGACGACGACCATGACTTTGGCAATACCACACATCTCTCGGACGTGGTGGCTGCCTGGCGAGCCGCGGCAGGCATACGCCTGCGCATCTCCAACGGCTCGAAGCCGGTCTCAATCGACTTCCGTGTGGAGCGTCACGAGAACGGGATCGCCGACTTCCTGACGGAGGGCGACATCGTGGATCACGCGAACGGGGGCATCACGATCTTCCCGAATCGCAGTGAGGCCAACCTGATGACGTACCGCATCGGCATCTCGATCGGCATCCCTCGGGATCGACACTAGCGAAATTTGGCTTGCGGCGCGGGGGCCGTTCCTGTTCCGGACCGGTCACCAACCCCTGGAATTGGCTCCCGCCCGCAGCCATTCACTTGTTCGCCCTCCCACAGCCGACCGTAGGTGTCGGCCATCGGCCTACCTCCCGCTGGGATCCACCACGTCCGCAGTCTTGGGATCGTTTCGGAACGGGTAGACCAGCTGCCTGAGATACCCCTTCGGGAACTGCTCCTCTCCCAGCCCCATGCTCTCGGGCCACTCATCACCTGGTAGATGGTAGGTACCGAACAACCTGTCGATGAGCGGGAAGTGGATGGCGAAGTTTTTGTCGTAGAAGTCCGGGTCGTCGGAGTGGTGCCAGTGGTGGTACTGCGGGGTGACGAGCAAGTATTTGAGCGGTCCGAACGGGATGCGGATGTTGGCATGCGCGGCCACGGCTTGCAGCGCGACGATCGCCACGTAGGCGTAGAACACCGGCATCGAAAAGCCCAGCACGTAGAGCGGGAAATAGGAAAACGCCCTGGTGAGGAAGATGTCGACGAGATGCAGCCGCGAGCCCGCGAGCCAGTCGACCGCCCGAATCGAGTGGTGCACGGCGTGGAAGCGCCACAGGAAGCGGTTGGCATGGAACGATCGGTGCGCCGCATACTGGAAGAGGTCGGCGACCAGCATCGCCAGCGTCAGCTGCACGAGGAACGGCCAACTCGATACCGTCGACTGGATCCCCTCCAGCCCCCAGCCGCCGAAGATCGCCTCGGCAGGAGCTTGGACCGCCACCGCCGTGAACTGCACGAGCAGATGGCCGACCGCGAAGTACACGAGATCAGTCTTCCACTCGAGGTGGAACTTGGTCTGCTCGGTACGTTTGGGTAGAAAGACCTCGAGGGGGATGAAGATCGCCGACAGCACCAAGATGTCGATCAACAGCCAGTCGAGGCTTATCGTGAAGATGCTCTGATCGAAATCCTGGATCTCGACGGTATTGCCGCCCAGAACGATGGCCAACGAGCTGATGACAACGCCGGCGAGGCCGAGCTTGGTCTGGCCGCTAAGCAGAAAGCTCGTGAGCGCGAAGCCGAAAGCGAGCACCAGGGCCGCGAGCAGGACCCAGCGCAGTAGGTCTACGGAGTAGACCGCCCGAAACTCCGGCGTGGTGAAGAACTCCGGAAAGTGGAAGCAAATCACCGCGCCCAAAGACAGCACCGCGAGGAAGATCGACAAATGCCCGCTGATCCGGCCCTCACCGATGCGCAGCCTCTGAGGCTGAGGCTGCTCGCTCATCGTTGCAAAAAACGCACGATGTGCTCGACGCGCGGGAAGAACCGGAGGGCGTCAAGCAGGGGGTTCAACCATCCGGTGGTCACGCAGAAGCCACGGCTGTGGTCAGTGTGATGGCGCCGATGACGCTCGGGCATGAGGATGAGGCCGCTGCGTTGCAGCCAGCGCACCGCCACCGGCGGCTTCCGTTCGTGCGCCCACTTGTGGAAGAGGTTGGTCCCGAACGATCCCGTCGCCAGGCCCAACAGGCAGCAGCACCCGAACAGCGCAACGCCGCTCCCCGGCTGCGGCGCGCGCAACCAGGACGCCAAGCCGAGCGCCGGTAGCATGAGCAAGAAGCTCATCGTGTCCTGCTCGATGAATCGATAGCGCGTGATGCGCTGCGGGTACACGTGGTGCTCCCGGAAGGGCCGGATGACGAGCTGGCCGATGACGGGCGTGTCCTCTTCGAAGAACGTGTCGCAAAACCAGTGCGCGGTGCCTGAAAGCATGTCCGCCAGCAGATAGCCGAGCAGGAAGGCAGGCAGCACGAACCAGGCAGAGGTGCCGGCAGCCAGGGACACGACGACGCGGGCGAGCAGGATCGCGAAGAGCCCGCACGATATTGCGACTCCGGTGACCTTGAAGGCGGTGACCGCCGCGGGCTGACGGGGCACCGTCCAGACTGTTTTCGCGTTGCTCATGCACCCAACATGGTGCTCGCGTGTGCGATTCGCGATAGACTGGTGCCGGAGAGCGACCGGCCGCTAAGGAAGCCAGCTGAGCAGACGACTCCAGTTCGGCGCCCGGAAGTAGATTCGTGCGCCCCCGGACCAGCATCGGCTTGGCGCGCTGCTAGGAGAGCGCCCGACCGCGCTCGAGCAACACCTTCACACGCGCGCGGTCGACTTTTCCGTTGGCGTTGAGCGGCAGCTCGTTCTCGATCGACCAGAGCCGGGGACGCTTCGCGGCGCTCAGCTCCTCGCGCAGCGCTTCGTCGACTGCATCGAGGTCGAAGGCTCCGTCGGCAGGCACGACGCAAGCACCAACCACTTCGCCCCACTCGGCGTCGCTTACGCCGACCACACAGGCGTCCAACACGGCGGGATGCGCACGCAGAGCCTGCTCGACTTCCACGGCGTCGACCGTGACCCCGCCAGAGACGATGCGGTCGATGCGGCGGCCCGTTACCCACAGGTCTCCGTCATCGTCGATGCGACCGAGATCCCCCGTGTGGTACCAACCCTCAGCGTCGGCCATGGCTTCGTCGGAGCCCACGTAGCCGATGGCTTGTGTAGCGCCACGCACGGCGATCTCCCCGTCGCCGCTGACCTTCAACTCCACGCCCCCGAGCGGCTTGCCCAAAGCGCCCGGTTTCGCTCGCACGCGATCTGGCGGTGCGGTTGCCACCTGCGAAGTCATCTCGGTCATGCCGTATGTCAGAGCGATGGGCCACCCCGCGTCGAGTGCTCGCGCCACCAGGTCGGCCGGCGCATGAGCGCCACCGATGAGCGCACAACGGAACGAAGGCGGCGGCCCTTCGGATCGATGGTCGAGAAGCCGAAGCAACTGGGTGGGAACCAGCGACGCGTGCGTGACAAGGCGAGGCGTGAGGCCGGGAGGTGACTGAGCTCTCGAGGGCTCCCGGCCGTCGATGAGATCAGAGGCGATCTTGACGTCGAATGAACCCGCGGCGAATACGGCGGCTCCCGTGAGCAGCGCCCTGGTAAGCAACGCGAGTCCACCCACGTGGGCGATCGAGAGTGAAAAAAGCCACACGTCGTCCGTGCTCGAACCCAGACGATCGCCGACCGCTGTGGCGTGCTCGCGCAGGTTGTCGAACGAGAGCGCCACGCCGCGTGGCGTGCCCCCGGTACCCGAAGTCCACAGGATCGCCTGGGCGTCCGTGGCGACTCCCTCCAGGGCCGTGCGGGCAGCGTCGGCCTCGACCCCGGTCAACTTGGGGTTGATCGGGGCGACTGTCGCACCGCATCGCCAAACCGCCAGCAGGGTGACGACCCCGTCTACATCGTTTCTGGCCACCATGGGCCATACTGCCCGCGCGTCGACGCCCTCGGCCACCAGGGCTCGCGAGCGTTCGTCGACGGAGCGATGTAGCTCCTGGTAGGTCATGGAGCCTCCGGGCCAGAACAACGCGACTCGCGCCGGATCCACCATCGGGCCACGGTCCTCGGCCGTTCGGCCGCGGTGCTCGGCGAGCACCCACTCGAGTAGATCGACGACCATTAACCGATCGCGAGTCCGAGCCCGAACAGAAGGCCATAGACCCCAACGACGCGGGCCGTCTCGCCCAGCGCCGGAAGCAGTTGCACTGGCTCGGTGTGCGTCAGGACACGCCGAACGGGCGCCACGCAGAGCGGGGCGACCAGAAGCGCCGCCAGCGAAGCCGCCGGCCAGTCGTAGACGAGCCACCCTACGACGGGGACGACCGCCGCGACGAGCAACAAGGTGAGGTACTCGACCTGCGAGCTGCGCGTGCCGATGCGCACAGCCAGCGTGCGCTTGCCCACTTTGGCGTCGGTCTCGATGTCACGCAGGTTGTTCGCCACCAAGATCGCTGTATTCAGGGCACCCAGCGCCGCACCAGCGAGGAAAATGTCCGGCGGCCATGACAGTCCCTGCACGTAGTACGTCCCGCTGACAGCGACGAGACCGAAGAAGACGAAGACGAAGACATCGCCGAGCGCGTGGTACGCGAGCGGAAACGGTCCGCCCGTGTACAGCACTGCGCATGCGAGGGAGGACAGACCGATCCATACGATGGGCCAGCCGCCGACCCAGACCAGATACGTGCCCACGAGCAGCGCCGCGGCGAGCACGGTCCACATACCGCGTTTCACGGTCGCCGGCGCGAGGATGCCGGTCTGGGTGACCCTTGGAGGCCCGACACGGTCCGCGGTATCACCCCCGCGCACGAAGTCATAATAGTCGTTCGCGAAGTTGGTCCCGACCTGAATCAGAGTCGCGCCGACCAGCGCGGCGAACGCCGGCCAAATGGCGAGCACGCCGTCGTGTGCAGCCAGGGCGGTCCCCACCACCACGGGCGCCAGTGCCGCGGTCAGGGTCTTGGGTCGAGCCGCCAGCACCCAGGCCTGCGCCCTGGTGATCTCAGGGGCGGCCGATGGCGTCACTGGTTTCCGACCCCCGCGAGCATGATCCAGAACGCTCTGCGGTAGAAGTCGACAAAGGCGTCGGCGTCCTTGAAGCGTCCCTGCCTCCAGAGCAGCACGAGGCCGTGCGCCTGCGCGGCGATCACCGCTGCTACCTCGGCGGTTTCGCCCGACATGTTGCCCTCAGACATCCACCCGGCGACCTGCTTCTCGAGCGCGTCGATCAGTCGATCGTTCGCCGGAGGAGGCACCGCCTGCGCGGTATCCTCGGACGGTCCCACTGAAAAGAAAATGAACGCGTACAGGTCCGGTTCATCCACAGTGAATCGACGGATCTCCTCGAGGCTCGCCCACAGCCGGCCTTCACCCGAGGAAGCCTCCAGAGTCGCCAACGCGAACCGAGACATGAGCACCGTTACGGCCACGCCCACCGCGGCGGCGACCAGCGCTTCTCTGTCGTCGAAGTGCCCGTACAACGCAGTCGCAGTGATCCCGGTGGGATCCGCGACACGTCGCATGGAGACCGCGGTCCAACCCTCCGACCGCACCACTTCCAGCACGGCCACGAGGATTTGGTCGCGGCGCGTCGTCCCCCCTACCAGGGCAGCCACGGATATTTCCGGAACTCAGGCTTCCGCTTCTCCACGTATGCCTTCCTTCCTTCCTGACCCTGCTCGGTCATGTAAAAGAGCAACGTCGCATTGCCAGCGAGCTCTTGAATCCCGGCCTGGCCGTCGAGGTCGGCGTTGAAGGCGCTCTTGAGCAAGCGAATCGCGAGTGGACTCTTCTCCAGGATCTCCTGAGCCCAAGTCCAGCCCTCGTCTTCGAGCTGTTCGAGCGGCACAACCTTGTTGACCATGCCCATCTCGTAGGCTTCCGCCGCCGAGTACTGGTGGCAGAGATACCAAATCTCGCGCGCCCGCTTCTGGCCCACCATGCGCGCCAGATACGAGGATCCGAAGCCCCCGTCGAACGAGCCGACGATGGGTCCGGTTTGGCCGAACACCGCGTTGTCAGCCGCCAGAGTCAGGTCGCAAACGACGTGCAGTACGTGGCCGCCCCCGATCGCATAGCCGGCAACCAGCGCGATCACCGGCTTGGGCATCGAGCGCATGTAGCGCTGAAGCTCCAGCACATTGAGGCGGGGCACGCCGCTCTGACCGACGTAACCGGCATCGCCCCGCACTTTCTGGTCTCCACCTGAGCAAAACGCCCACTTGCCGTCCTTCGACGGACCGTTGCCGGTCAGCAGCACGACGCCGATGTCCAGGTCCTCGCCGGCGTCTCGAAACGCCTCCTGCATTTCGAGCAGCGTATCCGGGCGGAACGCGTTCCGCACCTCGGGCCTGTTGAAAGCGATGCGCGCAACACCGTCGCACTTGTGGTATGTGATGTCCTCGTACTGCTTGACCTCTTTCCAGTCGGGCTCGCTCATATGAGGCGTGATGTTAGGGGTAACTTGAGCGCCTTTTGCACGGCCTCGGTGACCGCATCCGAGATCTCACGATGCCGCCGGGTGTTGGTCTCTCGGTTGGTGCGTACACGCACGATACACGTGCGCCCCGACTCGAGCCCAATCGCGAGCGCCGAGTCGAGCACTTCGATCTCGGAGTCGGTGAAATCGATGTCGTACATCTCGGCGACGTGTCGGAAGTCCAGGCCGTGAGGCGTAGCAAAGTACTTGGTGAAGGCCGGGTCGTGCTCGGCAATCGGGAGCAGGTGGAAGATGCCCCCACCATCGTTGTCGATCAGGACGAACACCACCTGCGCGTCGGGCTCGCGGCTCCAGAGCAGGCCGTTCTGGTCATGGAACAAAGCGACGTCACCAATCACGCACACGGTAGGCGCACCCGTCGCCGCCGCCACGCCGAATGCCGTCGAAACGATGCCATCGATGCCGCTAGCTCCCCGATTGCCGAAGACCCGCACGGTCTCGTCGCGAGGAGCGCCGAAGGCGTCGAGGTCGCGGACCGGCATCGAGCTCGAGACGAAGAGGTTGGCTCCCTCGGGCACAGCCGCGGCCACCGTCGCGAGCACGTCCCCCTCGTGGGGCTCGCCTCGCGCCGAGTGGACTGCCTCCCGGACCGCGGACTCAGCCGAGCGCCACAGCTCCCGCCAGTCTTCGTGAGCGTTGGCCTCTGCGGACTCGGCCAGCGCGTGCAGCGTCGCGGCTGGATCGGCATGCACGTACTCCGTCGCGGTAGCCCCGTGGTCTTTCCAGCGCCCTCCCCCGTCGATCACAATCTGCCGCACACCGTCGTTGTGCTGCAGCCAACCCAGCAGCGCCGTGGAAGTAGGCGACGCACCGACCCGCAAAACCAGAGATGGCTCGAGGGCAGCGCACACATCGGGGGCCCGCAAGAGAAGATCGTAGCCCGCCACAACGTGCGCTCCACGCGAAGGAGCAAATCGGGCGCCCGAAAGCGGGTCCGCCAAGAGAGGGCAACCGATCGCCGCCGCTAGGCGAAGCGCGGCTTCACCACTCCCCAGAGGGTCAGGGCTGGGGCCGAGCACGATCACACCGCGAGGCGTGTCCAGCGCGTCGAGCAGAGCCTCGAGCGTGTCCGCAGACACCTGGCGTCGACCAGACTCGACTTGCACGAACGGTTCACCGCTCGACCTGCCAGCCCCTGCCGAAGGGTGCTTGGCCATAAAGTCCCCGTGCCCCTCGATTGGCTCGAGCGGCTTGTCGAGCGGAAAATTCACGTGCACGGCCCCCGCGGGGGCGCCCTTCGCGGACGCAACAGTGCGCGCCGCGAGAGAGCGCAGATGGCGAAGCGCGGCATCTTCCACAAGGGGCGGAGCGACCTCGAAGAAGTCCTTCGCATAGGGACCGAACAGCCTCAGTTGGTCGATCGCCTGGTTCGCGTCCGAGTCGCGCAGGTGGTGCGGCCGATCCGCTGTGAGCACGAGTAGCGGTGCTTCGCTCTGCGCGGCTTCGATCACAGCGGGAAACGCGCTGGCGGTGGCGGTGCCTGAGGTCGTCACCAGCACTGCCGGCACGCCTGAAGCCTTGCCGACCCCCAGCGCAAAGAAGGCGGCTGAACGCTCGTCGAGATGGACACGCACGTTGAAATGTTGGTGGGCGTCGAACGCCATCACCAACGGTGTGGAACGCGAGCCGGGCGCCACCACAACTTCCCGCACGCCCGCTCGGGCCAACTCGTCACAAAATGCCCGAACCCAGAGCGTGGTGTCGGCGCCGCTACTCATGACCGGTACCGAACACCTCCGCAGGCTCGGCGCCTTTGCCATCGAGCAGCTCGGCACCGCTCGCCTCGAGCGCGCGAAGCATCGGCTCGAACTTTATGGCGGTCTCGTCCCACTCGAGCGCGGGGACCGAACCCTCGACGATGCCCGCCCCCGCGAAGAGACGCCAACCGGACCCTGCTGAGACACCGGTCCGTAGTGCTGGCGCGAAGATCCCGTTCCCCTCCGCGTCGAACCAACCTACAGGTCCCGAATACCAACCGCGGTCGAAGGTCTCCTCTTTCGCCAGAAGAGCCATCGCGGCATCACGAGGCAGGCCACACACCGCGGGCGTGGGGTGCAGAAGTCGAAGCAGGTCGAGTACCCCGACGCCCGCCGGCACACTCGCACGGATCTCGGTCTCGAGATGTAGAATGCGGGCCAGGGTCAGGACGTGGGGCTGTGGGTCCGCGCGCACCTGATGTCCAACCGTTTCGAGCCGGGCGATCATGTCGTCCAGAGTGATGCGCTGCTCGACTCTATCCTTTTCGCTCGCCAGGAGTTGGGTCGCCAGCTCCGCCTGCTCGCGTGGGGTGGCACCGCGTCGTATCGAGCCGGCCACAGCAGTCGCATGGAAGACTCCGTCCCGCAGCGTCGCGACAGTTTCCGGAGCCGCACCCACGAGCGCCGACCCGGGCGCCGGCTCGAACATGAAGACGTGACTTCCGCGGTTGGAGTCCCACAGATGTGACACGACGTCGACAGCATCGATCGCGTCTTCGAGATCGACATCCAGGGTACGCGCGAGCACCGCTTTCGAGACCACGCCGCCGCGGATCGCGTCGAGCGACTCTTCGACCGCGTGCTCCCAACTAGCGCGCCCAGTCGTGGTTCTGCGGCCGGGCACCGTGCGTGGGGCGGGCGCCCGCTTGTCCATGAAGGTGGTTAGCTCGGCGCGCAGCTCCTCAGCGCGGTGCCGGAGCCGCACAAGAACATCGTCGGATTCGTCCTCCGAAACGAATGCGCGCGCGCGCAACCAGGCATCGCCCGAGCCGTCGCCCTCGAGCTCGAAGATCGGTACGTGGAAGAGCCAGGCTGGAAAAGCTTGCCAGACCCCGTCGCGAGCATGGTCCGCTCGGAAGGAAAACCCTCCATAGAACCGGATGCGAGGCGCTCTGGCCGCCCCGGCAGGGAGAAGCGGGTCCGACGAAACCTCGTGCGCCGCCGCGGCAACCAACTCGTAGCGGTCCGTGCCGCTGCGCGCCTCGGGGCTGAGCTCGACTGCTACCCCCCGATGCGCGACCCAGCGATCGCCGCGCGCCCAAAAACCACGGGCCTCTCCCGACGCATGCCGGAGAAAGTGGTCAGGACGCAGATCCGGCGCAGGAATCGTCACGGTGGCGAGGCGACGGGCGCCTGGCGTTTGCTTCAAAAAGGGCTCCAAGACGAGCGGGCTCAACGGTTTGCAGACCGAGGCCGCAATATAGCCCCCAAAGCGACGCATGGCGGCTACGACCCTGTGTGGAGGCCCTCCCGGTCGAATCGACGCACGAAGATGGCCTCTTCGGCGCTCCCGCTCCTGACGCGCACAGTCTGGTCCAACAGGACGCGGACTTGGCGCCTCTCCCCGGAATCCTCTCCATCTGCCGTCACAGCGACCTGCCCGACGACGATCGCCGCGTGCTGGACGCCAGGGCTAGGCACGCTCGGCAGCAAGAACAGCGGAAGCAGAAGCGCTGAGCCCGCGAAGACACGACGGATTCGCGAGGCCGGCTCACGCGCGCCACAGCCACGAGCGCCCCCCTACTCACGAAGCCCTCTCGAATCTGTAGGCGTACCCGTCGCAACAGCCGTCGATGAGGAGCAGCACGTCCATCGTCAGGTTGAAGTCCTGGGTGTCGAACCCGAAGATCCCTTGCGCGTACTCGATCACCGTCGTCGCGCCGCCATCGGACGACCGGAGTTGGTACGTCGTCGCACCTTGCAGGGCACCATTGCGACTCACCTCGACGGAGTCGGTCCCTAGGAACCGCAGGCTCATCGTCTCGCCGGTGGATGCAGGGGTCCCAGTTCCACCCGTGATGCCACCGCTCGACTCGACCCACGTCCAGTTGCCCTCCAACAATTCTTGAGTCGTTGGTGCGATCGCATCGGTGCACGCCATCGGACCGACCAGGGCCAAGATTCCCAAGATCTTCCACACGTTGTTGCTCAAGCTGCCTCCCCTCGTCGAAGTAAAGCTGGATAGTCGCTCCGATCGCATCTCTTTCACTTATATGCACCACCATTTGGGTAAGGGGGGATTGCTTAAGCTTTTTCATCAAGGGGCTAGTAATTCGTAATATTAAATAGCTCAGCGACTGTGCGCGTTCCGAGTCCGTTCTCAACGGGTTGGGTTTGAGTTTGCTCTATAGCGGCTTGTGCAGAGACCGCTGAAATTTGCGCTTCGAGTGGAGTTTCTAGACACAGCAACAAGTTCACACCCACACAGACAACGAGGCTCAGCTTATCCATGTTCTTGTTAGCCCTCTAACGCTGTGACATCGCTCAGGAGTGTAAAGCCCACCTCCTCGTCCGCCATCATCTGCACGTAATCGATCCAAATCCGGGTCGGATACCCACGGCCGGGGTCGAACTCTACTTGTACCTCGTGCGCATCTCGGTCGTACGCATCCTGCACGAGATCGAAAAGGCCATCGATTGTCCTGAAAGTCTCGGGGTCACGCGCTACCTCCGATGCGAGTTCGGTGACACCGGTTATGACTCCATCCTTAACGGTTACCCGAACATCGCCCCGAAACTGGCAGTAGCAGACTCTGCTAACATCAAACGTGTAGTCTGTTAGGCGTTGGGTTTCCCAAAGTGTTCGGTAGTCAGCCAGCGCAGCCAAGTTGGCCTCGATCGCGGCCTGGTCCATTTCAGGCGTAGTCGGGCTCGCACATGCTCCGAGCAGTAGCAGAGTCGTTAGTCGGAGTCGCATCACACTCAAATCACAAATCATTGGAATTATTCAAAACTCTCCAGTTTAGATGGTTCCCGCCTGCACCTCAGATAACGAATGAGTGGGCCGGGAAGTGACAGCCCGGGGTTTCGCCCCACGCCACTCAGCGCCAATCTTGTGGTATGAGCAAAGCCGATGCCAAGCTGCCGGTCCCTCAGCCGCCACCGCGCCCCCTGACCTGGCCTCCTCCTGGATTGGAAAGACTCCAGGGTCTCTTGTGGAGAGCGATTCTCATCAGTTGGGCCGGTAGCATCATTCTCGTGCTCCCGTTGCTCTGGGCGCTTGCAGTGGAACAGCCGTTCTACAGCCTCGGGCCATTCGAGGAGAATTGGCAGGTGGGCATGGGCATCGCGATGCTCGGCGGCACGATCATCCTCTTCGCGTTTGGCACGTTCTTCGGCATCATGCGCGCTTCGGCCGAGGCCGCAGACGACGGATTCGGCACGCTGACGATCGTGGAGGTCCTCACGGACAAGGGCCGAGACACGGGCTTCCTCATTCAGGGGAAACGTCACTTCGGCCTTCTCGACGCAAGTCAGCGCTTGGCGGTGGTAAGCGCCCGCCTGCGGGGGCAAGGCTCGTGCTCGCCGCGGCTCTCTGGTTCGTAGTGGGCTTCGGCCTGGCGGTGATGTTCGCTGCGCAAGGCTTCCTGACACCGTCGGGGATCTGGCTCATGACTGTGGGGCTGACTGGCTTCATGCTCGCGATCGGCCTGGCTGTGCTCGCGATGGCGGCCATCAAGGTTCACGAGGCCAAAACGGCGTGGGCTGCCCAGGAAGGCGCCGACCGGGTTTACTCAGAGTCGGCGGAGTGGGCCGACCGGCTCGAGGAAGCGGGTGACGCGGTGGTGCTGGGCCCAGGGCCGAAGGGCGAGGGCAACCGCTTCCGACTGGGCGCCACCGTCGTGGTGTTGCTCTTCCTCGGCGCTTTCGTGCCCACCATGACCGTAGCCGTGACGACGTCGATCGGACCCATACTCGCGCAGATCGCGGTACCGACGTTCCTCGCCGTGCAGGAGATGGCGGGTGGAGCGGAAGTGCTGCGACGGTACGCCGCGGAGTCCGATCCCTCGATCGCTCCCGCGCAGGCCGGTGGGGCTCTGCAAAATATCGCGTTCGTCGGGGGCGGCTCGGCCGACCCGTGGGAAAAGGCACCTGAGACCCGGTATGAAGAAGGGTGGTTCCCGGATCCGTTCGTGTTCCCCGATCCGTTCGACGAAGGCATGGCGTTCGAGCTCATGAGTGTCCCGCTGAGCGAGCAATCGGCGAGCGAGCAAGCCGCGGTGCACCTGGGAGCTGCGCATCCTTGATCGCCTCGGTGCAGACCGGGTCCTAATGCGGCCGCGGCACCTCATGGCGCGGAGGCATAGAGGCGTGCGCTTCGTCCCGGCTGTCGCCCTGGCGCTCGCGATCGCCGCTTGCGGCGCGGACGCGCCTCCTGAGGCCCGGTCTTCCGGGCCTTTGCCCCCTGGCCCACCGGGCACCGATATCTGGCTAGCGACCCTGACGAGCACGCAGGAGAGCATGCCCAGTATCGGTATTCCCACGAACATCACCCAACGCCCGGGCTACGACAATCAACCGTATTTCTTGCCCGACGGTTCGGGATTCTGGTTCACCGTGGTGGACGACCACTCTGGGCAGGCAGACATCTGGCGCTACGACATCTCGTCGGGCGGCGTGGCCCAAGTCACACAATCGGCCCCGGAAAGCGAGTACTCGGCCACCCCGCTACCAGATGGGTCCGGGATTACGGTTATTCGAGTCGAAGCCGACTCGACTCAGCGCCTCTGGCGCTTCGACGCCGACGGACGAAACGCCTCGGTCCTGATTCCAGACCTCGCGCCAGTCGGCTATCACAAGTGGGCCGACGAGCACACCCTAGTGATGTTCGTGCTCGGTGATCCCGCGACGCTGCAGATCTGGAATGAGGACCTCGGCATGCTCCCCATCGCGGCACAGGATGTCGGGCGTTCCATCCAGCCTATCCCCGACTCCGGCGACGTGAGCTACGTGCAACGCCACGAGGACGGCACCTCGTCGATCATGCGACTCCGTCCGCATGAAGGGGAGTCCGAACTGCTCATTGCGACCTTGGCCGGAGGGGACTTCCACGCATGGACGCCCGATGGCGTCCTTCTGATGGGCGAGGGTTCTTCGCTGCTGGCTTGGAAACCTGGCTCCGGCTCCGAATGGACGGAAGTCGCGAACTTCGGCGACATCGGCATGACGATTTCACGTCTCGCAGTGAGCCCCGACGGGGCTCACATCGCGATCGTCGCAGAGTTCTAGAAGCCATGGAACGCTTGCGGGGCCTCTGCTGTATGCCTATATAAAGATCGTCGATATAAAGACGGACGATATGTAGACACTCTGTACTTCTGTGATGGGAGGGGAGCGACGTGAGCAGGGATGACTTCGACGTCCAGGGCTTCGCCCGGGACATCAACGAGCTGCTGATCCTTTCGACGCTGCGAACGCGCGCCAAACATGGCTATCAGGTCGCTCTGGACGTGGAGACCGAGAGCAACGGTCTCTTCCGCTTCCGACACGGCACGCTCTACCCGATCCTGCACCGCCTCGAAGAAGAGGGGCTCATCAAGGGCTCCTGGTCCAAAGAGGGTGGTCGGCGCCGCAAGGTGTACAAGCTCACCGGGACCGGGGAGCGGCATCTCAGCGGTGAAACGGACCGCGTTCAGGAGATCGTGTCGCGACTCATGCTCGTGCTGCGTCGACCTGGGGAGGCACCGGCATGAGCGCGCACGGGAGCGGAGCGTTCGCTCAGGTGTTGCGTGAAGTCGGTAGTGGTCTCACGGTTCCGCTGCCGGCACGGGTGCACATCCTACGTGAGCTGGCTTATGACCTCGAAGCGCTCAGCGAGCGTTTCGCAGCCGATGGCTTGCCGTTGGATGAGGCGCGGCGGCGCGCGTCCGAGGCCCTAGTGCCCGACGCGGGTGCATTACACGCGCTCGAACGAGTCCACGCACCTGCGTACAAGCGCTTCACGGCGCACGTCTCTTCGACTCAGGGGTCGCGGTGTTTTCGTCGCGCGGCCGATACAGGGCCGCACGCACGCTACTCGGCTGCCCACTCCTTCCAGGTGGCTTCGGCGAACCCTACCGTCAGGTCATTTCCTCGGCGCACTAGTGGCATGCGCAGGATGAGCGGCTCCTCGCAGGCGATTTCTAGCCAGCGATCGTCGCCGTAATAGGCGGTCTGCAGGCCCAGCCCTTTGAAGCGTTTCGACTCTCGATCGATGAGTTGCTGCTCGCCGAACTTCTGGAAGAATCGGCGGAGCTCTCCCTTGGATGGCGAGCGCTGCTTGAAGTCCATGAAATGCACATTTGCTCGGCGCTCCTTGAAGAACCGCTGTGCCTTGCGCACGTCATTGTGGTTGTTCACGCCGAAGATCTGGACGTCCATACATCAAGGTAGGACCTACTCCACGCGCAACGAAGTCACCGGGTCCACCGCCGTGGCCCGCCGTGCCGGTATGTAACACGCGACCAGAGCCACACCGCCCAGCAGGGCAATCACCGCGACCAGCGAAGCCGCGAGTCCGGCACCCAGTCCGAGCCCAACCACCATCAACCCGTGACGCAGCATCATGCGGAGCACCTCGGGAGCCCCCGCGCCCAGCGCCATGCGAATACCGATTTCTTGGGTTCGTCTGCGCGCGGCCTGCGCGGTCACACCGTAGACGCCCACAGTCGCGAGCAGGAGAGCGACGACGCCGAAAATGCTGAGCAGCATGAGCACGAACTGCTCGCGGGCCATCGACTCGTCCCGTACGTCGCTGAGCGTACGGCTGCACGCAATGGGAATAAGCGGGTCCATCTCGGCCAGCACCGACTTCACACCAGGCAACAGGTCCAACGCGTCACCGTCACCGCGGATCACAACCCACGGCGAGCAACTCCCTTCCGTGACGGCGCCGGAACTCGACGGGAGCGAGTCCGAGCAGCGCTTCGACCAGCCATCGGGTCACGAGGCACCGCCAACGATGAGCTTCTTGTCTCGAGCCGCGGCCACGAGCACGGCCAAGTGTATCGACTCCTGCTCGGCACGCCGTCGGCCTTTGGCGCTGAGCCGGTAGTAGCGCCTACGCGCGTCGTCGCCGGGACGGGCGGGTGCCTCTTGGATGAGCCCCTCCCCCTCCATGCGCTGGAGCGCGAGGTACAGAGCACCCGTGCTCGGCGCGGACGCGCTCCCCGAGCGCTGCTCGATCTCCTTGATGATGCCGTACCCGTACCCATCGCCGTCCGCGAGCGCGAGCAGAATCTGGTAGGTGAGCGGAGTAATCCCCGACATCGCCGTCCCCCTTATATAACTCGTAGATATATTTACCGCTTATATATCTATGAGATGACTACACGTCGTTAATGGTTGCAAGAAGATTGGTGGGCCATGGATCTACAGTTCGGCCTATTCCCCGATGAAGCTCCCACAACGGCGACGGCTCCGGTCGGCGCCGTCGAGCACACGGCACGACAGACTCAGATTGCGCACAAGCTGCCGGTCGACCTACGCCTGGGCACGTCTTCCTGGAGTTTTCCCGGCTGGGAGGGCATCGTCTATGACCGACAGGCCTCTCAACAGACGCTTTCCAATCACGGTCTCGCTGCATATGCGCTGCACCCGTTGCTGCGTACCGTAGGCATCGATCGAACGTTCTACCGCCCAATCGCTTCCGACGCATTCCGCGCGTATGCGGACGCGGTACCCGAGGACTTCAGGTTCCTCGTGAAGGCGGATCGACTGCTCACATCTCCAACCGAACCGGAAGGATACGGCGTTCGCGGGCGCAACCCCCGTTTCCTGGACCCTCAGTACGCGGCGAACGAAGTGATCGGGCCGATGATCGATGGGCTCGGCAGCAAAGCAGGTCCCCTACTCTTTCAATTTCCGCCAATCCCTCCCAACCTGGTCGGCGGACGCGGCCCCTTCATAGAACGCTTGCACGGGTTCCTAGACGCCCTGCCGAAGGGTCCTCTCTATGCGATCGAGTTGCGTACCGCGGCGTTCCTGACGGATTCGTATTCAACCGCGCTCACGGCCACCGGTGCCGCGCATTGTTATTCGGTGCACCCGGCGATGGCGTCGCTCGAGCGTCAACTGGACTCGGTGCAAGCCTATCAGCAACCCGCCTTCATAATGCGCTGGATGTTGCATTCAGGCCTACGCTATGAGGTCGCAAATGAACGCTACCAACCCTTCGACCAGATCGTCGATGAGGACGCGGAGTCAAGAGAACGCATCGCGATCGCGGCCTTGGACGCATCGATCGCCGAAAAGGGAGTCTTCGTGATCGCCAACAACAAAGCGGAGGGCTCGGCGCCGCTCTCCATCTTCAGACTCGCGCAACGCATCGCCGAGTGGGATACCCGCGCCTCGGACGCGGCGGCGACACATGCTTCGTAGCCCGCGCGTTTGGCTCTACGCGGCCGGCGCATGGCTTGTGCTCGCGGGGCTCGCCCACACAAGCTCGCACGTGTGGACGTTCGTTCTTGAGAACGGACTCGTCGGTCAGAGGGAGTTTGCGATGAACGCAATGAAGCAAGCGTACTCGCTCGATCCGCTACAGCCGAGCATGTGGACGACCTTTCTCGCCTTCAGCGTGTCGACCTCTCTGTTGCCTCTTTTCTCCGGAGCCGTGGGCATCACGTTGGCGTGGATCGCATCACCTCCCCGCATACTGCGCGGCTACGCTTTGTTGGGCACCGTCTTCTGGACGGCCGCATTCATCCCGTTCGCGTTCCTACACCCCGTCGTTCAACCGATCGTCGTCGCGGCGATCGCGGTGCCTCTGCACGCGCTCGCGTGGCTCACGGCCGATCAAGAGGTGAAATCGGAGGGCGGCGCCTAACAGCTCGGTGGTAGAGCCGCCTCAGCGTGTCAGTCGCTGCTCGATCCCGGTCTCGAGGTCTAGCACATACAGGGCGGACGTGGGCCACTTGCCGCGGACGAAGGCCAGCCAACGACCATCCGGCGACGGCCTGGCTGCGAAGCCATCCGCTAGCACCAATCGCAGTGACCCGGTGCTCACACGCGAGACCAGCACCGAATCGTTTCGAGTGAGGTAGACGTCGTCGCCGTTCGGCGCCCAAGCTGGGAAGGCGCCAGCCTTGACGCGCCCCCACCCGCCGGCGGGCGTTGCCACATACACGTACTCACCGCTCTCGGTGGTGACCTGTAGCACCAGGCGCGCCCCGTCTGGAGACCACTCAGGGCCACGGTGCTCGGTCCCAGGACCGCCTGGGACAATGCGCACGTTCGAACCGTCCGCATCCATGATGTGAAGCCGGGGAGCGCCGTCCGTGCGGTCGGAGATGAAGGCAAGGCTCTGACCGTCGGGAGAAAATGCGGGATCCGTGTCCTCGGCCGGGTCGTCGGTGAGCCGCTCGACCTGCATGCCGTCGGGCCGCATGCGATAAACCTCCGACTGGCCACTGCGCGTGGAGCTGAACCCAACCCATGACCCGTCTCTGGACCACGTGGGCCAGAGGTCGGGTCCTTCCGACAAACGCAGGCCTGAGCCCGGCTCCAGCGCCGAGCCAGTCGTATCGGGTCCCAGCACTCCGTAGAGCCGGTACCGGCCTCTCTGGTGCCACGCCGCTACCAGGCGGTCCCCGCCCGGCGACCAAACCGCCTCCTGGATGAAGTCGACCTCGGGCTGCTCCGGCTCCGTCTCAGCGGGCTGTACGTCCGCCTCGGGCGCGCAAGCAGACACCGCGAGGCCCGCAACAATCGCGAGGCTCCCGATCCAGTGACGACACACTCTATATGACGAGCGATGCATCGAATTCTCCTTCCCCAGTCCGTTTCGATGACCTCCGCACAAAGGCGATGCAAGTTCTGGCCCGTTGTCTCTGGACGTGATCCTCGCAATACCCTCCACGCACGAGTCCGTCCCGGCTCGCCTCCGGGCGGCGCGGGCCGTACAACTTGCGTCCGGGTTTGCGACCGGCAAGAGTACGTTGTTGGGAGGCAACGATCCTAACGACTCGGTTGACGTTTTGGACTCTTGAGGAATCACATGAAAAGAATCATGGTCGTCGCCATCGCCCTGCTTGCCGGCGGTGGCTGCGGGGCGGCTCCGGCGACGCGGAAACCGCTGAACCACTGACGCAGGCACAGAAGGACAGCATCGTAGGGAACCTGCCCGTGCCTGGAGCGATGGGCGTTAGGGGCGCGCTGGGAGTTGCGGAGAAAGCGAAAGCACGCGCAGAGCAGCACGACTCGATGCGTTGAGTGGTAGCGATGTGGGCGATCGGCCCCATGTGGGGTAGCTTGATAACTACTCAAAAGCATCTACAACGCACGCATGAAGCTTACGCCTAAAGACACCGTCGGCCTGCTTCTGGTCGTCGGCACGCTCAGCGCCCTGTACGTCCATATCGGACCGGAGGGACACGCGGCTAAGCACCCGAGCACAGTCCCCGATGCTGGCGGTTCCATCACGACGGCCGTAGGCAGCAACACGGTGGCGTTCGTGAACGTGAACGTGCTGCCGATGGATCGGGATCGGGCGCGCGTCCTCCACAATCAGGTCGTCATCGTCGAGGGCGACTTCGTTCGGAGTATCAGCCCAGTCGAGGGATTCGACCTCCCAAACGATGTGCTCATCATCAAGGGCGGGGGCACAAAATACCTCGTGCCAGGACTCACCGACGCGCACGTGCATTTGGAGGAGGGCGTGGAGCAGTTGCTCAAGCTCTTCGTTGCGAAGGGCGTCACGACAGTCTTCAACCTGGAAGGCGAGCAGCGGCACCTAGATCTCCGTGAGCGTATCTTCTCCGGCGAGGTAGTGGGCCCGACGATGTACACCTCCGGTCCCTTCACCAATGAGCCAAGGATCGGAACGCCGCAGGAGGCCGAAGCAGCGGTGCGGCAACAAGCTCTCCTTGGGTACGACTTCGTGAAGATTCACGGCAACATCTCCGCGGATGCGTACCGGCGCATGATCGACGTGGGTGAGGAGGTAGGGATTCCCATCGTCGGACACGCCCCCAAGAACCTGTCACTGAGCCACGTACTCGGCGGTCAAGTGTCCATCGTGCACGCCGAGGAGTTGATCTATACGGGGTTTCCAATGCTGGAGGAGTCGAACCTCGAGGTCGTCGCATCGCAGATCGCAGCAGCAGGCATGTGGGTGACAACGACGGTTTCCACCTTGCAAAACAACGAGACTCAGTGGGGCACGATCGACGGGCTCGAGGAGAGACTCGCCTCCCGTGCCGCGAGCTACATCCCGCAATCCCTGAGAGACCGGTGGGCAGCACCGAACAACTACACCGACAACTATGCTTCGGAGCGCCCGCAAATCGGTAGGATGCTCGACTTCCTGCAGCCGATGCTTCGCGCCCTCGGTGACGCGGACGTGCTCATGCTCGCCGGCACGGACGCCGGCAAGCCCGTCATGGTTCCGGGTTTCGCCCTTATTGAGGAGATCGAGGCGTTGGCCGACGCCGGCCTGACAAGCTTCGATGTTCTCACGGCCGCAACGAGCAACGCGGGCCGCTTCGTGCGTGAGTTCGTGGACGCGAACGCGAGCTTCGGCACCGTGACGCGCAACGCGAGAGCGGACTTGATCCTGCTCGACGGGAACCCTGTTGTGGACCTCTCACAACTTGAGACTCCGTCCGGCGTGATGCTTCGTGGGAAATGGTACGACCGCGATGCGCTAGACCGAATGCTGGCAGAGGTGGAACTCAGTCGTTAGGCCACCGAAGTGAAGCCGCGCGTCCAGGGACGACGTCGCCTCGCCGCGCATCAAGCTGTCGGGCAGGAGTGTCCATCCTGAATGAGGGGACCAACGCCTCATCTCTAGGGGACATCAAGACCGATGGACAACACAGTGTCGCTTCAGGCCGCGAACCGCGTTCTCGTTGCCGAGGACAACGCTGTCAACCAGTTGGTGATGAAAGGGCTGCTTGGGCTGCTGGATCTCGAGCACGACATCGTGCCCGACGGCGTTTCGGCACTCGAGAAGTTCGAGTCGGAGCCGGCAGGTACTTACGGGCTAGTGCTGACGGACCTACACATGCCGCTGCTCGACGGCCTCGAGCGCTTGCAGTGCCGCCTTGCCGTTTTCGACCAAAACGGGCTCGTATCCGTCGCGGGTCAGCACATTCCTGAGCACGAGCGAATCGACCATGGAGTCTTCGGCAATCAGGATCTTGAGCGCCACTTAGCGGGCTCCAGGTGAGAAAAAGGTCCGTAGCTCATAGCCTCGTCAGCAGATTGCCATAACTTGAATGCTCGGTATTCACGATTCTATCGCCATGGACGATCGCTTGATGAAGCTCTTGAGACCGGTACTGCTGACCTGCACGCTCATCGCCGCGGGGTGTGGCGGGACCGAAACCGCCGAATCAGCCGAACCGCTCCCGCTTCTCGCGGAGGCCTCTTCGGACCTGCCCTCTGTCCTCGTGTACAAGACAGCGACGTGTGGTTGCTGCAACGGGTGGATCGAACATCTGAGGGCGGCTGGATTCACGGTGGACGCGCGCGATACCCGGGACCTCATGTCGATCAAGGTCGACGCCGGAGTGCCGACAGCTATGACGTCCTGCCATACCTCGCTCGTCGACGGCTATGTGGTCGAGGGGCACGTTCCGGCCGAGCAACTGAAGCGACTGCTCGCTGAGCGCCCTGATCTCGTCGGTATCGCGGCTCCAGGCATGCCGGCCGGATCGCCCGGCATGGACATGCCGAACGCGCCGTCGTATCAGGTTCTCTCATTCGACAGCGAGGGCAATGTCGCCGTCTATGCGGAGATCGATCCCAACAGTCCGTGATTGAGGTCCGGCTGGCCAGCACCCGCGGGAGCGCTCTGCCTGCTCTCATCCTTGCTTGCGTACTCGGCGTCGCGTCACCGCCGCTCGACGCGCAGGAGCCGGTAGCCTGGGGGGATGAGTTGGTCTTCCACACGTTTTCGATCGTGGCGGTCGACCCGGCCACAGGAGAATCCGGGGTAACCGTGACCACGAGGGTTCCGTGCGTCGGGAACGGCGTCCCGTGGGTGCGCGCGGGTGTCGGTGCCGTCGCTACCCAAGCGTCCACGCGTACGGCGTACGGCGACGAGCTGCTCGACATGCTCGAGCAGGGGCTGAGCCCCCAGGACGCGCTGGCCCGAGCAACGGCCGCAGACGAGCAAGCAGAACGCCGCCAGGTGGGCCTTATCGCCCTGGACGGTTCATCAGCACAACACACGGGCACGGGACCTGGGTTCTGGGCAGGCCACAGGTCTGGCGTCAACTACGCCACACAGGGAAATGTGCTCGTGGGACCAGAGGTCCTGGACGCGGTCGCGGCTAACTTCGAAGCGAGTGAAGAGTCGGGACGGCACCTCGCTGACCGGCTCATCGAGGCACTGGCGGCCGGCCAGGCCGCCGGAGGCGACCGCCGAACGGGTCGCCTGCAGTCGGCCGCCGTTGTCGTGGCAGACCCACGGGAGGGTCGCTCACGCCGCGCCGATGGGCTGACCGTGAACATCAACGTGTGCGAGAACCCGACGCCGGTCGCTGAGCTACGCCGGATCTACACGACCATCTCGGGGACGCTCGGGTTCCGCACGCTGGAGCAGCACTCGGGCAATGACGTTTGGCAGGTCAAACTCATCATGAATGCACTCGGCTTCTACCAGTCCGGCGCAGAGTCGCTCGAACGAAGTCGCGGCTCGCAGTTCTACGATGATGAGATCGTTGCCGCTGTGGACGCGTTTCGGGCGGAGCAAGGTCTGTCTACGCCGAACTCGGGTGGAAGCCCACCGGGACTCGTCGACGCCCCAACGGTAGAGGCCATGTGGGCGGCACTAGAGAACGCTGGCAGGGCCGTCGAGATCCGAGCCATCATTAGGGAGCTTACCGCGGTTCGTCGATAGGATTCGCCCGGCTGGAAAGGAGCCCCGGATACTGTCGGTGGTCGAGAGCGTCGGGTGCCCACGCCGAGTTTGGGAGAACACGCTGAAGGGCGTCATGACGACACCCCGCTTCGAGCAGGCCCTCGAACCGGTCTTGGTGCGACCCTCTGATGGCGACGCCGTTTTCGCCTACGGACGGACGGCCTGGCTGGATGAAAACGCCGCGCCCGTGTAACGGGTGGGCTGGGCGGCGTGCGGCGTCAGCGCACGATGACCGAAGTTGTCACCGTGCGGTCACCCACAACCAAGGTCAGCGCCGCGGTGCCCCGGTTCCGACCCCAAACGCTATTGGATATGCCGGTGATCACCTCCTGCCTTCCAACCATGATGAAGGTCTGGATATCACCGATCCGCCAGGAGGCTCGAAAGTCGGTTGGTGCCACCTCCTCTCCGTCGGGCCCTATGAGTATCCCTCTCACCGTCACTCTGCGCGATCGGTAGTTGACCTCTACCGGGGAGGGTTCGATTCGGATCTCCGAGAGCTCGAATGGTTCGACGTAGACCGATCCAATCGCCGAACCGCGGCCCAGCTCGACGCGGACGTAGGTGCCCCCTGGGGCCACACCCGTGATCGTCGCGCCGGTCTCGGTCGTCTCGATCACCGCAACGTCGGGGTTGCTCAGGTTCCATTCGACCCGGCCGGCGCGTTCGGGCAGCGGGAGATCGTGCTGATCGAGCGGAACTACATCGAATTGCAAAGACTCACCGGGCACCAGGTAAAGCGAATCAGGCTTGAGCGAGAGGCTGTCCACCCAATGCACTCCGGTGGTGTCCTGGCATGCGAGCGCGACAACAACGATCGCGAGCGCGCAGCCTAGCACTTTCGGGCCCAAGCGACGTCCCGTGCCAACCTCCACTCTCTTCTCCATGATCAGCGATTTCCCCCCAGGGTGACGCGCATACCGAACTGCATTTGCCACTGTGAGTCGGGACTGACAGTGGTCCACGGATCCGGAGCGCGAAGGTTGCCCTCATCGTCTGGCGTAGGCAGTACAGCGGCACCCCACCTCGCCGGCAGCGGGCCGTCGCAACTAACGCTGCACAGATCGATCAGCGGCACTACCGGGCTCACGGTTTGCACCTGGCCCCACGAGGAGTTCACGACGTTGAGCACATTGATCACGTCGGCTTCGAGGCGGATATCGCGTCCACCGAAGCTCATGGTGTGGGCCAGCCGCAGGTCCAGCCGATTCTCCCACGGCGCCCTGCATCCGTTGCGCGGCACGAGCTCGCCTACGTGCTTCGCTAAGCAGGGGTCGTTCTTGATCGCGTCGGTGAAGAGGATGGCCGTGATAAGCGACAGCGGAGCTTGGAACGGATCCTCTGGCACGTGGATGAGATCGTTGGTCCGATCCAGCGCGCCTCCCACGCCCGGGTAGCCGTCTCCGTTTACGTCTCCGTTGTACACGTACGAATACGGGAGACCCGACTGGCCCGTATACAGCAGAGAGATCTCGGTCGTGGGTAGGCCCGGGAAGGGGGTGCCGAAGACCGACGCCACGAACTTGTGCGGCCGGTCGAAGTTGGATCTGCGCAGAGGTGGGCGGTTCACGTCCGACTCACTTGGGTTGAATCCAAAGTTCGAGTGCATGTCCTGGAAGACGAGGCTCATGCGGTCCCACGACTTGGCGAGCGCGTAACCGAGCTGGTAGTTGAGCCGGTTGCTGACCTGGCCGCGAAGCTCAGCGCTGATGGACGTAGCCCAATCCTCACCCTCGTTGGTGACCAGGAGCAACTGTTGGAAGTCTCCTCCAAGACCGTCGTAGTAGCGGCGTTCGGTGCCAGCCAGCTCCACCAGGTCTGTGTTTCCGCTCTCGATACTGAGGTCCTGCAGCCCGATCTGGTTCAACGCTTTGTTGAAGAGCCAGCCCAGCGTGAAGCTCGTGTTCGCGCTCAGTTCGCGGTCGACGGCTACCGAGAATTTGAGGTCTTGCGGATACCTGAAGCCCGGCTCGAACACGACGACGCTGCGCAGCTCGTTGAAGGCTGGTTGCGTTGCCGCATCCGGATTGAAGCACGACGTGGGCGGCGCCCCGACGCTGAACGGCGGAGCGGGCCGCGCGGGTGTGGGCTCGGTGGTGTACCGACCGTTACACGTATAGGTCACCGAGCGCTTACCGTCGTTGTGGAAAGCGTTCGACAGCCACACGTACGGAACTTGGCCAGAGAAAAAGCCAAAACCACCCCGGACCTGGGTCATGCGCAAACCGTCGCTCTGCCAGTTGAAGCCGAAGCGCGGAGCGACCAGAAAGTTGCCCGAGGGCAGATTCGACGTGTCGTACCCGTAGTAGTCGAGCACCTTCGTATTCTGCTGGGGCGCGCCCATCACGCGCGGCATATCTAGGCGCAAGCCGAAACGCATCGTGAGTCCCTGGCCCGCGTTCATCAGGTGCTGCACGAAGGCGCCCATCTCCAGCACCTGGAATTTCGCTGCGGGGTCCTCGCCCTCCTCGAGCACCGTGCGCTGGTAGCGATACGGCGCGTTGTTCTGCAGGTCACCGAAGCTCGGGAAGTAGTACTCCCCCGCGGCGCCGGGCAGGAAGGTGTGTGCAATGTCGTAGTAGGCGGCGGTCACCCCGAGCGTCACTACGTCGTCTCCCGCGCTACGTATGTCCAGGGCGTTGGTAAAGCGCAGGCTCGTCTGATCGAGCCCGTTTTGTTGCGCGAAGAATTGGCCGCCTACGCGCACGGGGCGCCGGAGTCCTCGGCGACGTCCGGCGACGTCCACCGAGCTCGCCACATCGACTTCCAGCTGCGGCCAGTCGACGGCCGGTGTGGTCTGGTCGGAGCTGATCTGAAGAGTCACGTCCAGTTCGTTTGCGAAGCGATCGCCGAACCCGGAGAAGAGTTGGAGGGAGGTGATGTTGTTCGTCGACTCCCGGAACACCGCGTTCGAACTCAGCTCGTAGGGCAAGAACGCAGAACGATTGGGAGATTCGTCGTTGGTTGCTTTGGCGAAGACGTGACGGACCGTGAGCCGATTGCCGCCGCCGAGGTTCCAGTCCGAACGAGCAAAAATATTGGAGAGCTCCTGTCCCAACGAATAGATGCCAGGTGTTCCGGCATCGACCCCGAACTGGTCCCGCATCAACGAGGAAAACACATCCATGCTCTCCTCGGAGACGCGTACGAGCGTCGCCGGGTCTCGGAACAAATTGTACCCGGTCGGTGGTTGGTTCCTGCGCTCGAATTCGCCGGCAATGAAGAAGTGTCCTTTGTCCCTGATGATTGGACCGCCGCCGGAGAAGGCAAGTAAGCTCCTGTCCACTCCGGACGCCGCGACCGGACCCGTCGGTAGCGAGAGATCGCCCATGAGCGACTCCGCTCGGTGGACTGCCCCGGCCCGGAAGCGCCAGTCGTTGGTACCGGACCGGGTGACGGCATTCATCACGCCGCCCGTGAAACCAGAGAGTCGCACGTCGAACGGTGCGATCAGAATTTCGTACTGTGCCACCGCGTCGATCGGGATCAGCTTGGCTCCGGCCTGACCGCCCGGCACCCCGCCGGCGGTCAGCCCGAACATGTCTTTGCTGACCAGTCCGTCGACCAGGATGGCGTTGTAGCGGTCGTTCTGTCCCGCCACCGAGAAGCCACCGCCCTCGGTTGTCCTTACGAGCGGCGACAGAACCGCCAGCTGCGTGATGTCACGCGACAAGATGGGCGTGGCGTCGAGGACCCCCTCGGTGAGCCGAGTTGCCGGCCCCACCTGGGTCGGCGTGAAGATCGTAGCCCGATCGACCGCGACCTCGATGCCCGCCAGCTCTACGGCCTCTACCGTGAGATACATCTCCATGGTGTACGTCTCACCCACCCCCAACTGTATCTGCTCGACGCTGCTCTCCGCGTACCCGAGGTTCTGAACGGTGAGGGTGTAGGGCCCCCCCGGCGCCAGCAGCAGGATCAAGAACGCACCCTGTTGGTTCGTCAGCCCGGTACGCTCAGCACCGGTGTCCGTCTGGCGCACGGTGACTAGGGCGCCTATCAGGGGAGCCTCGTTCGTCCCGTACACACGTCCGCGGATCGCGGAGGTTGTTCGGGACTGAGCCTGGACGGACGAGGGCGCGGCGGCGGCGAATACCGCGAACGTCATAATGGCGACGAAAAGTGAACGCATTGAATCCGGAAGGCCAGTGAAAGTGGTAAAACGAGTCATTTTCTATGCTTATTTGCGGGAACGCAAGCCCCTCTTATGCTCCGGGTCATGACGGATTGCATCGATCAGCCGCTCGCTCGAGTCGCTGAAGCGCTTCGGAAGCGAGACGTGTCCAGCGTGGAACTCGTTAAAGAGGCGCTCGCGCGACATGGACACCGCGGCACCGGACTCAACGCCTACAAACACATGGACGAGGAAGCCGCGCAAAGTGCAGCGCTCCTCGCGGATGACCTGCTCGCAAGCGAGTCGGGTGGACCGCTCTGCGGCGTCCCCGTGTCTGTCAAAGACCTCTATGGTGTTCAGGGCATGCCAACCTTTGCGGGCACCGCACGCCGGCTGCCGCCTTCGTGGGAGACCGACGCGTGGCTAGTAGCCCGACTGCGCAGCCAGGGCGCTGTGGTCATGGGCAAGACGCACACCGTCGAGCTCGCCTACGGCGCCGTCGGCATCAACCCACACTGGGGCACCCCCCGGAACCCGTGGGATGCCGAGCAAGCTCGCATACCGGGCGGGTCGTCCTGCGGAGCGGCGGTAAGCCTCTGGGAGGGCTCAGCGCTGGTTGCCCTCGGCAGCGACACAGGGGGGTCGATCCGCATTCCAGCGTCCATGACCGGAACCGTCGGCCACAAGCCCACGCACGACCGCTGGTCGGTGGCAGGGGTCGTGCCCCTGAGCACGACGCTCGACAGCGTCGGCGCGCTGACGCGCACCGCGGAGGACAACGCCTACTTCTTCGGCGCGGTCGACCCCGCATGGGGCGACGCAAACGCACTGCTGCGACACCTCTCCACGTTGGGACCCGCTAGCCTCCGATTTGGCGTGCCAAGATGCGCCATCTGGAACGACTGCCAGACCGACATCACCAGTGCCTTGCAGCGCGCGCTCGATGACCTCGAAGCGCACGGATGGAATCGCGTCAGTGTAGACGGCGCGCTTCTCGATGAAGCCCAGAGACTGTACATGACGGGTGGGATCGCGGGCGCGGAGTGTCGGGCCTTCCTCGAACGTGACCTACCGGGCTGGTTGGAGATTCTCGACCCGTTGGTGGGTGCACGCCTCGCCGGCGCGCCCGGGCGCGACTCGGAGCGGTACGCCGACTCGGTCACCGAACGTGCCAGACTGATGGCGCGCGCCGAGAGGCTCTTCGAGGGCGCCGATCTGCTCGTGCTGCCTACTGCGATCATCACGCCCCCGTTCGTCTCGGATTTACAAGATCTCGATCGCTACGTGGAGACGAACACCGCGGCGCTCCGCCCCACGTGTCCGGCCAGCATGCTCGGCTTGTGCGCCGTCACGCTTCCGGTAGGGCTCGACGAGGCCGACATGCCAGTAGGATTGCAACTGGTTGCTCAAGCGGGTCACGACGAGATGCTGCTGGCGGCCGCGCTCGCGGTCGAACGAGCGCTCGGGACGGCCGAGCAGCAGCTCGGGCGTCCACCCTATCTTGCCGCCCTGTCTGGCCCAGGCTGACGCCCGTTTCCTAGCCCAAATTCGGCCTCTTGGGTATCCTTGTAGGCTCTAGCAAAAACGTCTGGGGACAGGGGAATACGCCCTTTGATGTCGACGACAAACTCCAATTCGAACGGGTGGGCCCTGATCCTAGGAGGCTCGAGCGGGTTCGGCCTCGCCACGGCGCACAAGCTCTCTCGTCACGGCTGCAACGTCTGCGTCGTACATCGCGACCGCAGGGGCGCGATGAAGCGCATAGAGCCTGAGTTCGAGGCGATGCGAGCGAGAGGCATCTCCCTGCTCACATACAACGCCGACGCGCTCGACGCGGACAAACGCGACGAAATCCTGGACGGCCTCTCAGAATCGCTCGGCGCCGCCGGGAAAGTACGTGTGCTGTTGCACTCCATCGCGTTCGGCAACCTCAAGCTGATCGCTCCGGAAGCAGATTCCAACAACGACGCCCGGGAGCGTTTGGCCGCGGCGATGGACGTCGATGCCCCGCAGCTCGCGGAAACCGTCGACGGACTCTTCGAGCAGCAGGTGTACGGCCTGCAAGGCATCAGCACCGCACCGGAGTACTCCGCCGACGCGTTCATCGAAGAGGAGGACCTAGCGCGCACCATCCATTCGATGGGCACGAGCCTGCTCGGGTGGACTCAGCGGCTTCGCGAACGCGGCATGTTCGCCGACGACGCGCGTGTGTTCGGACTCACCAGCGAGGGCAACACCGTTGCGTGGAAAGGGTATGCGGCGGTTGCCGCCGCCAAGGTCGCGCTCGAATCCGTGTCCCGATCCATCGCAGTAGAAATGGCGCACTTCGGGATACGGTCGAACATCATCCAGGCAGGAGTCACTGATACGCCTGCGCTGCGCATGATCCCCGGAAGCGGGCATCTGAAAGCACAGGCGGTGACGCGAAACCCCTTCGGCCGACTCACCACACCCGAGGACGTCGCCAACGTGATCTATCTCCTATCGCAGCCGGAAGCCGCGTGGATCAACGGCGAGATCATTCGCGTAGACGGCGGCGAAGCGATTTCGGGGCTGTCGCGATGAGCATGTACTTGCACGGGCTCGGGCACTTCCATCCCGAGAACCAGATCACGAACGACTTCCTCACCAATCTGGACATCGGCACCGACTCCCGGTGGATCGATGAGCGCGTCGGCATTCAGTCACGGCGCACCGTGATGTCGCTCGACTATATCAAGGAGACGCTGAACCGGGACTTCACGCAGGCCGCTGAGGCGTCGGACTACACGCACGCCGAGACCGGAAAGTTCGCCGGAGAGATGGCACTCCGGCGTGCCGGGCTCCAAGCGAGCGACATAGGCATGGTCATCGCGGGAAGCTGCAATCCCGACTCCATGTCTCCTGCCGACGCCTGCATGATAGCTGCACAACTCGGCATTGAAGCACCATCGTTCGACATCAACTCGGCGTGCACGAGCTTCCACGTCGCGCTCTACATGCTCGCGATGATGAGGCCCGAAGCGGTGCCAGAGTTCGTGCTGGTGGTGACGCCGGAGACGGTTACGTGCTCGGTCGACTACTCGGACCGAGCGGGGGCAGTACTCTGGGGAGACGGCACAGTAGCGGCCGTCGTCTCGACCAAGGTACCTTCCCGCATCGAGATCCTCGGCAACTCGATCGACGGCAGCCCGGCCGGTTGGGACAAGGTCACCATCGGGTCCAACGAGCACTTCCGCCAGGACGGCCGGACCGTCCAGATGTTCGCGATCAAGAAGACGATACGCGTGCTCAAGAAGCTGCAGCAGGAGTTTGCAGACCCCGACCGGCGCCTGCATTTCGTGGGGCACCAGGCGAACTTGAGGATGCTCGACGCGGTATGTCAGCGCTGCGAGATCCCCGAGGAGCTCCACCACAGCAGCGTCGTGGACTTCGGCAATACGGGCGCGGCAGGTGCACCGGGCGTGGTCTCGATGCGTTGGGACGAGTGGCAACCAGGCGACGACGTGGCTTTGGTTGGCGTCGGTTCAGGCCTCACCTGGTCAGGGCACGTCTACCGGTTCGGGAAGGTTTAGGAGGGTGATCGGAAAGGGGGGTGGGCCGCGCGACCCGCGCCTCGGCGCGGGTGCCCCGCGCTTGCGCGCGTTCAGACAAGGAACGACGAGGAGTCGTAGCGGAGCGGGCACCGCCGCCGAAGGTGGTGGTCCGACGAGGAGAGACGATGGATCAACCACGCAACCGCCATGTGCCCAACACCGAGATGAAATGGACAGACGAGTGAGTGGGTTGGGGTGGCACGGCCCCATCTCCGTCGTTGGGGCTCCTAGCCGTAGTGACGGCTATGGCGTCATCGCCACGCCTAGGATCTGGAGCCGTGGCATCCTGGGTACCCGTGCTTCAGCACGGGTGGCGGCCCGCCCCCCTTTCCGATCACCCTTCTAATGACCTACGAGGAGTTTCTAGCGCGGCCACATCTCACGAAGGACGAGATTCTGGCCATGTCCTACGGGCGTCTGATCGAAGACGCACCCAAGGACTTCAAGACCCGCCTCCCCGCGCCACCCATGCTCATGGTCGACCGCGTGGTCGAGATGAGCGAGAACGGACGTAGGGGCCGTATCGTGGGCGAGAAGGACATCCGCTTGGACGAATGGTTCTTCCAGTGCCACTTCACCGCTGACCCGGTGCAGCCCGGCTGCCTCGGGGTCGACGCGGTATGGCAGCTCATCGGCCTCTACTGCTGCTGGCGGGGAGCCCTGGGAACGGGGCGCGCGCTCGGCTCGGGCGAGATAGAGTTTTTCGGGCAGATCCGCCCTCACGACAAGCTCGTGCGCTACGAGATCGATATCATCCGCTACCAGGCCCTGCCCAAGTCCGGGTCCGCGATCGCCATCGGAGACGCGCGCGTACTCGTGGACGGTGAAGAGATCTACACGATTAAGCGCGCCAAAGTCGGTGCCTTTCTCGATATCGACTATTCCGACTATCCGTACCCGAGCGAGCGATCGAAGGGCGGCAGGATGGAACCGGAATGAGCGAAGAATGCGACGGCGTGGTACTCACGCCCCGGGAAGTCTTCGAGCTGCTTCCCCAGAAGGAGCCCTTCCTCTTCGTGGACGAAGTCCTGGAAGTCTCGGACGAGCACATCGTCGCCTGCTTCACCTTCCGAGAGGATCACGACTTCTATCGCGGCCATTTTCCCGGACGCCCGGTGACGCCCGGCGTGATTCTGCTCGAGAGTCTCGCTCAGGTCGGGGTTGTCGGCCTCGGCCTGTACCTGATCGCCCGCGCTCAGGGCCGCGACGCGCTACTCGACGCCTTGGCGCTCTTCACCGACGCCAACGTCGAGTTCACGGGCCTCGTGAGTCCGGGTGACCGCGTGACCATCCGCGCCAACAAGGTGTTCTTCCGGCGGGGTAAGGTTCGGTCTGAAGCCGAAATGACGCTCGACGACGGCACCGTTGTCTGCTCAGGAACCATCTCCGGCATGGGAGTGCCCAGGCAGTGAATCGACGTGTGGTCATCACCGGCATGGGCGTGGTCGCCCCGAACGGCAATGGGCTCGAGGCCTACGAGGCCGCACTGCGCGCGGGCGTTTCCGGCATCCGTCACATTCCGCTCCTGCAGGAATTGAAATTCGGCTGCACGGTGGCGGGTGTGCCGCCAGACGCGGACGCGCTCGCGGGAACATACTTCGACGAAGACGACCTGCTCGCGATGAACTCCAACCAGCGCTTCGGTTGCATCGCGGCCGTGGACGCGTGGACCGATGCCGGCTTCGAGCGACCGGAGCACGGGGACGACCACGTGTACTGGGAGGCCGGCGCGGTGATCGGTACCGGCGTCGGCGGGCTGGACACCGCAGGCGAGAAGCTGGTGCCCATGACGGACGCCGGCAGGGTCCGCCGCATGGGTAGCACGATCGTCGAACAGATCATGGGCAGCGGTGTCTCGGCCAGGGTCTCGGGCATGCTCGCGCTGGGCAACCAGGTCACGTCTAACTCGAGCGCGTGCAGTACGGGCGCCGAGGCGATCGTAGGAGGGTACGAGCGCATCAAGAACGGGCTGGCCGACCGCATGCTGTGCGGAGGGAGCGAGGGATCCAGCCATTACGTTTGGGCCGGTTTCGACGCGATGCGCGTGCTCGCCCGAAAGTTCAACGACGAGCCTGAGAAGGCTTCCCGACCACTCTCGGCCACCGCCGCCGGTTTCATTCCGGGCAGCGGCGCCGCAATCCTCCATCTCGAGAGCCTCGAGAATGCCGAACAACGCGGGGCGCGCATTTACGCCGAACTTCTCGGGGGCTCACTGAATTGCGGCGGACACCGGCAGGGCGGCAGCATGACGGCGCCGAACCAGACTAGTGTCCGACGCTGCATCCGAGAGGCTGTCGCGAACGCGGGCATCACGTCCGACGAAATCGACGCCATCAACGGCCACCTTACCGCGACCGTTGCGGACCCCCGCGAGGTCGCGTCCTGGGCGGCAGCTCTGGAGTGTACGCCGGAGACGCTGCCGCTCATCACGTCTACGAAATCCATGATCGGGCACGGGCTGGGCGCCGCCGGAGCGATGGAATCAGTGGCGTGCCTTCTCATGTTGCAGGGTGGCTTCGTGCACCCGTCGATCAACTGCGAGGACGTGCACCCTGAGATCGAGCCGTATGCCGCTTCGATCCCACAACAGGTCGTGGAAACGCCCGAGTTGCGCACGATCATCAAGGCCGGCTTCGGCTTCGGCGACGTGAACGTCTGCGTGGTCTTCCGCAAATGGTCCGATTAGCCTTAGTCTTTACGACCCCATATTGAACTCATAGGAGCCACCACGCCCATGGATCAGAGTGAGATCCGAGCCAAGATCGTTGAAATCATCCGTGTCTATGCCAAAGACAAGGATGCCTTGGCGTCGGCGACCGACGATACCAACATCCTTCAGGACCTGAAGGTGAACTCGGCGCGGCTGGTAGATGTCATCCTCGACTTCGAGGACGCCTTCGACATCGAGGTGGAAGACGAGGACGCCGACAACGTGAACACCATCGGAGACGCCGTCTCCCTCATCGCGGCCAAGATCTAGTCCTCGATATGAGTCTGCCTGCTGCCACGCGCTTCAACCTCCTCGTGCAACGCGAAGTCGGGAGGTTGTGGTTGGTTGTTTGGGTGCCGACGGCCATCTTCGTGCTCAGCGTCATCATGCGGTATCGCATCAGGAACGTCAGGGACCTGCGGCGCCGGTTTCGTAGGCTCGTCAGGGAGACCGACAAGCCGATCCTGATCTGCCCCAACCATCTCACCATGGTCGATTCGGCTCTGGTGACGTGGGCGCTCGGTGGGCCGTGGTGGTTGGTGTTCCACTATCGCTGGGTTCCGTGGAACCTGCCGGAGTACCAGAACTTCGCTTCGGTGTGGCTCAGCCGAATCGCCGCATGGGCAACCAAGTGCATCCCGATCGTACGCGGAGGGGAGCGAGAACAGGTCTCGAAGGTGCTCAAGCGTATCCAGCACGTGGTTTCGCGCGGCGACACTGCGATCATTTTCGCGGAAGGCGGCCGCAGTCGGACTGGGCGCATCCAGATGGAAACGATCGCGCACGGGATGGGCAGAATCGTGAACTCCATCCCCGACTGTCACGCGCTATGCGTGTATCTACGCGGCGACCGGCAGGACAGGTGGTCCACCATGCCGAAGAGGGGCGACTCGTTCTACGTGGACTTCGAAGTGTTCCGGCCTGAGTCCGAGAACTCCGGCATGCGTCGCTCGCGTGACTTCGCCGTGCAGATCGCGGACCGCTTGGTCCAGCTCGAGGACAAGTATTTCGCGCTACAGCAGGCGACGGCCTAGACGGGCGTTGGGGCGGCACGCGTGATGTGGCCATGCAAGGTCTTCGACTTCAGTTGGGAAGACTGGTTCTTCGCAATCGAGTCGTCCCTCACGCCACCTCGGCGCCAGACGGTGAAGCGCCGGGTCGAGCGGCTCTGGTCCGAAGAAGGAGACGCGATCGCCTGCCTCACGGTCCGCTCCGCATTCGACCTCTTCCTACGATCGATGCAGTGGGACCCCGGCGACGAGGTGATCTTCTCCGCGGTCACGGTGCCCGACATGCCGGTGGTGGCCCGCCACCATGGCCTGCGGACTGTGCCGCTGGACATCGACCCGATCACCACCGCGTGGGACGTCGCTGAGCTCGAGCAGCTGATCGGTCCGCGTACGCGGGCCGTCGTGCTCACTCATCTGTTCGGCGCCCGATTGGACGTCGCGCCCGCGATCGAGGTCGCCCGGCGCCGCGGGATCATGGTGATTGAGGACTGCGCAGAGGCATACGCAGGCCCGCAATGGAGGGGACAACCCGAGGCCGACCTCAACCTCTTTTCTTTCGGCCCGTTGAAGACTGCCACCGCAATCGGGGGAGGCCTCGCGCGCGTGAGGGATGCCGGGCTAAGAGAGCGCATGCGCTCGATATTGGACCGTGATCCGGTGCAACCCACCCGCGAATATCTGGGGCGGCTGGTGACGTATGGGGTGCTCAAGGCTTCGTGCAATCGTCACTTGTTCGGCATGTTCATTACTGTGCTGGACGCGCTTCGCGTTGACCATGGACAGCTCATCCACCAGCGCACCCGCAGCGTGAAGGACGAGGATCTGCTCGTGAGTATCCGTCGCCAGCCGTGCTCGGCATTGCTGGCAATGCTTGAGCGACGGCTCCATGAGGGTGACGCGCCAATCACGAGACGAACCGACTTGGGCCGCAAGCTCTTTGCGGCGCTGGGACCGGACGTCGACCTGCCGACTCGCGACGCCGAGCTCCACAGCTATTGGTTGTTGCCGGTCCTCGCGTCCGACTCCGACGCGCTGGTCCGAGAACTTCGCAGCGAGGGTTTTTACCCGATGTCGGGCCGCCTCGATGTAGTCACGGACGGAGAGGACGCGGACAGCGCGCCCCTAGGCGCGACGAGGCTCGTCAGCGAGAGTGTGTATCTCGCTTTTGATCCTGAGATGCCCGCGCACGAGCTACAGCGCCAGGGCGAGATCGTGACGGCTGCCGCGAGCATGGCGGCCGTCCCAGTATAGCCTACCGAGACGTACGCCCACCCGTGGAGAGATCGATGTTCCTAACACGCCGCACGTTGTGGTTCGCACTGGTCCTGGTGGGGATTCCCGGTCCGACGAGCGCACAGGAAACCGAGCCGATCGTGGACCCCGCGGTCTTCCAGGAGATGCAGTGGCGTTCGATCGGTCCGTTCCGGGGTGGTCGTTCCGTGGCGTCAGCGGGCGTTCCTTCAGACCCTCGCACGTACTACATGGGCACAGTGGGCGGTGGCGTGTGGAAAACGACCGACGCGGGCATCACCTGGCTCAACGTTACCGACGGCCAGCTCGCGACCTCCTCGGTCGGTGCAATCGCGGTGGCAGAGTCGGACCCGAATGTCGTCTACGTCGGCATGGGTGAGCACGCGATCCGTGGGGTCATGACGTCCCACGGTGACGGGGTCTACCGTTCGACCGATGCGGGCCGAACCTGGACGCACATAGGGCTCGATCGCACGAGAGCGATCTCACGCATCCGGGTGCATCCTACCAACCCCGACCTCGTGTACGTCGCCGCGCAAGGCGCGCCGTACGGCGCGAACGAGGAGCGCGGCATCTACCGCTCGGAAGACGGCGGCGACACGTGGGAAAAGGTCCTCTACGTCGACGAAAACTCGGGCGCGTCCGACCTCTCCATGGACATGAGCAATCCGCGCATCCTGTACGCTGCATTCTGGCAGCACCGGCGCCTGCCTTGGCAGGTCCAAAGCGGCGGACCCGGGAGCGGTCTATGGAAATCCACCGACGGCGGGGATACGTGGAGCCGCCTCGAGAACGGCCTGCCCGACCTGATCGGCAAGACGTCGATCGACGTCTCACGAGCGAACCCCGACCGGGTCTTCGCGATCGTCGAGGCTGATCCCGGCGGGGGGGTCTTCCGCTCCGACGACCGAGGCGAGTCGTGGCAGCTGGTCAGCGACAACTGGTCGGCGCGCGCACGCGCCTGGTATTACATGGAGATCTTCGCCGATCCGTTGGATGAAGAGACGGTCTACGTGCTCAACGCCCCCATGCTGCGGTCGATCGATGGGGGGCGGAACTTCACCGTGGTGGGTGTGCCGCACGGAGATACGCACGATCTGTGGATCAACCCGCACGACAGCGAGACGATGATCAACGCCAACGACGGCGGCGCCAACGTCTCCTTCAACGGCGGAGACTCCTGGTCCACGCAACGGAATCAACCAACCGCGCAGTTCTATCGCGTCAACGTGGACAATCGCTTCCCGTACTTCGTCTACGGCGGCCAGCAGGACAACAGCTCGGTGGCCATCGCGAGCATGGGCAACGGCGGCATCACCTGGAAGGACTGGTACCCCGTGGGCGGGTGCGAGAGCGCCTACACGGCTTTCGATCCCGACGACCCGCGCTTCGTCTACGCGGGATGCTACATGGGCATCATCAGTGAATACGACCATCGAACCGCTGGTTCGAGGGACGTAGGCGTGTATCCGGTCATGCCCGCGGCGCTGCAGAGCCGCGAGATGAGATACCGGTACAACTGGAACGCCCCCATCGTCGCCTCACCGCACGACTACCGAGCGATCTACCACGCGTCGAACCACCTCGTGCGCACGCGCGACCGCGGCATGACTTGGCAGGAGATCAGCCCCGACCTGACGCGCGACGAGGACGACAAGCAGGGCTACGGCGGCGGTCCGATAACGGGCGAGGGCGCCGGAGGTGAGATCTACGGGACGATCTACTACATGATCGAGTCCGAGCACGAGCGCGGCACCATTTGGACGGGCAGCGACGACGGGCTGATCCACCTCACCCGCGACGACGGCGCCACTTGGAACGACGTGACCCCGGACGGGCTCGAGGAGGGCCAAATCAACGCCATCGAGGTCTCGCCGCACGATCCGGCGACCGCCTACGTCGCGTATACGCGCTACAAGTTCAACGACTTCAGCCCGCACGTGCTCATCACCAACGACTATGGACAGAGCTGGCACGACCGCACCAACGGCATCGCGGACGAAGATTGGGTGAAGGTGGTTCGAGAGGACCCCGTGAGGCCCGGCCTGTTGTACCTAGGCACCGAGACGGGAATCTACGTGTCCTGGGATGCCGGCGAGCACTGGCAGTCTTTGCGACTGAACCTGCCCAATACACCTATCAACGACCTCATCATTCAGCGTCGCGAAAACGACCTCGTGGCGGCGACGTCCGGCCGGAGCTTCTGGATTCTGGACGACCTTACGCCCTTGCAGACCGCGCAGGACTTCGAGGCTGATGCGACCCACTTGGTGCCGCCGCGCCACGCCTATCGCTTGGCAGGCGGTGGCTTCGGCGGCTCCGCGAGCAACGTCGGGCGGAATCCGCCCAACGGCGCGGTTCTGAACTTCCAGCTGGCTGAAGAGCCCGCGGAAGGTGACACCGTCGCTATCGAGATCCTCAGCACGGCGGGCGACCTGATTCGAACGTTCTCGACACATCCCGACGATGAGCTGAGCCCGCGGGCGGAGCCCCTGTCACTGAGCGCCGGACACAACCGCGTCGTATGGAATCTCCGACACGAGCAGATTCCGAACATCCCCGGTGCGTACGTTTTCGGATCACTCGCCGGCAGGCGCGTCGTACCAAGTACGTACCAGGTCCGGCTCACATCGGGCGACGTCACCATGACCCAGCGGCTCGAGGTGCGCATGGACCCACGCGTGGACACCGACCTGGCCAAGTTCTTCGAGCAGGACGAGTTCGTCGCGCAGGTCGCCGCCGAGCTGACCGAGATCCACCGCTCCGCCATGGACGTGGACGACGTGGAGCAGCAGATCGAAACGCTGGTCGGTCGCGTTGAAGGCCGGGAAGGCGCCGACGTGGTCGGGGAAGCGGCAGACGAACTCACCGCCGCGTTGGAGACCGTCGCGGACTCGCTCTACCAGGCCCGCGTGGTAGACGGCCAGACGGTGATCAACTTTCCAGCTCGCCTAAAATTCCAATACATCGTGTTGCACGGGAACGCCGAGAGAGCGGAGGCGGGTGTGACGCGAGGCTCGCAAGACGTGCTCGGGGACTTGCGTGTACGGTGGACTCAGCACCGCTCGACCGTGCGGGATCTGCTCGGGCCGCGGCTCGACGCGTTCAACGACCTGCTGGAGCAGTACGGACTCGGAGCGATCATCGCACCGCCCGAGCGCCGCAGGACGATCAGTTGAGGGGCACGTAGACGAGGGGCCGAGACTGTGACCGCTGAAGAAGTCGAACGGTACGAGAAGATCGGTCGCGGCCTCGGAGATCTCGTCCCCATCGCATGGCAGAAACGAGCCTTCGATATCGCGTTCTCGTTGCTGCTCTTGGTCATCCTGTCGCCGATCATCGTGCTCATCCTTGTCGGGATCGCGGTGGACGGGCTGCTCGTCCCAGGGCACCGGGGCCCCTTCTTTCTGACGGAGGACCGGGGCACCGAGGGCGACATCTTCCACCTCCCCAAGTTCCGGGTCATTCGCATGGATGCGTTCAGGAGAATCCGGAAAACGCAGAAGTACCAACACATCAAGCCCATCGAATCCGACCCGGCGAACGTCACGAGAGCTGGCGCCCTGCTGAAGAAGTTCTATCTCGATGAGTGGCCGCAGCTCTTCTCGATTCTGAAAGGAGACATGAGCTTCGTCGGCCCACGCCCATGGCCACTCAAGGGGTATTAGGAGGAGCTCGAGAAAGGGATCTTCAGAAAGCAACTGATACGCCCAGGGCTCACGGGGCTCGTGCAAGCCAACAAGGGTGTCAAAGACGGCCCCAACGAGTGGGCCCTGGATTTCGCGTACATCGGCTACATGCACGCCGAGTCGAGCGGATGGGCGAAGCTCGCCTTCGACCTGCGGGTTCTGAAGCGCTCGGCAGGGACGGTGTTTCAGGGGAAGGGGCTGTAGTCAGCCCACTACCGCGTCGGGCTACGACATGGTGCTACCGAATTCGCTCCCGGATCAGGTCCGCCGTACGTGCCGCGCGCGCCTCGGAGATCTCACGACCCAGCATGAGAGAGCGCTCCAGGTCCTCGAGCGAGAAGCCGTCGATGATCGCCTGGCCCGTCTCCGTTCGTTCGGCCCACCGCACGGAAGCCGGATCGGAGAGCATCATGTTCAGCGTGATCTTCGGGTTGTCGTGCAGCCCGTCGCCGGGCACGTCCGCGAGTAAGCCCTTCTCTCGCATGATGTCCCGTGAGCCTTCGGGCGCTCGGTAGTACTCGGGGATGTGGATCGCCTTGGCTTCACCGGCCCACTGGGCGGTCAGCGCCTCCGCAACGTTGTCCATGCCGGAGCGGTTGCCCCCCGAGTCGCCGATGAAGATGACGTTCTCGAAGCCGTGCACCTCGAGGCTGCGCCCGATGTCGGTGAGCAGAGCCTCGAAGGTCTCCTGACGGAGGCTGATCGTGCCGGGGCTACGCATGTGGCCGCTCGGCGGCTCGATCTGACCCTCCGGGACCCACTTCACGATCGGGGCGCACAGCGCGTCGCCTAGGTTGCGCGCGATCGCCTCGCAGTTGGCATCGAGAACGTAATTATGCTTGCCGGTCACGAGCCACGGTCCGTTCGGCTCCATGCCGCCGGTCGCGATGATCGCCGTGGTCTTTCCGGCGGCCAGCGCGTCCCGCACGTCCATCCAGGTCATCTCCCCGAGCCACACCGTGTTGGCTTCTGGCAGCGGGTTCGGCGTGTCCGAACAGTTGTACTCGTTCTGACGGCAGTCCCCACCACCCATCGTGCGCGGGTCGGGCACCGGGCGCTGACCGCGACCGCCCCGACCACCCGATGCGCCGCGGCCGCCGCCACCCGCCCGCTGAGGACGGACGGGCGGGGGCAGTGTACCGCCGTTCTCCATCGCGGCGTTGATAGCGTTCACCGTGTGGTCCGCGCGAAACGCGACGATCGCGCGCGCGAGCTCGAGGTTCTTTACCCGGTCTTTGATGGAAACGGCGTTGATCGTGGCGAGACCAGCCTCGACACGCTCGGCCCAGCGGATCGAGCTCGGGTCGTCCATGAACATGTTGAGCGCGATGATCGGGTCGTCGTGCAGGTTGTCCGATTCACCCCGAATCACGCCGTGCTCGTCCTCCATGTACCCCGTCACGCTCGCGTAGTCGTAGTACTCCTGGACGTGGGCCACGACCGGACTGCCACCCCACCGCTCCGTGAGCCGGTTCGCCACCGCGCGTTGGCCGCCTTGATTCCCGCCGGAGTCGCCGAAGAAAATGATCTTTTCGAAGCCGTGCATCTTGAAAGAGTGCGCGACATCCGTGAGCACGGCTTCGAAGGTCTCCTGGCGAGCGCTGATCGTGCCCGGACTCCTCATGTGTCCGCTCGGGGGATCGATATTCCCCTCCGGCACGAACGGGATGATCGGAGCGCACAGCGCGTCGCCGAGCTGGCGCGCGATCGCCTCACAGTTCGCGTGCAGCACGTAATTGTGCTTGCCCGTCACGAGCCAGGGGCCGTTCGGCTCCATGCCGCCCGTCGGGATGAGGACCGTTGTCATGCCCGAGGCCAACGCGTCGCGCACGTCCATCCACGTCATCTCCTCCACCCAAACCGTCGTTGCGGTGGGCAGCGGATTCGGCGTATCGGCGCAGTTGTAGACGTTGTTTTCACAGCGCCCGCCGCCCAAGTCCCGGGGGTCGGGAGCCGGCCGTTGCTGCGCTAAGGCTGGCGTGCTCAGCACGAGCGCGAGGGCGAGGGTCAGGACGGTTTTCATAGTCGTCTCCGGCAGGTCAGTCTCTGACGCTCCAGACAGGTTAGGGTACGAGAATGTTGAGGCCTTGGCTCATGTTCCCTCAAGGTGGCTAGGGGGAGATCACGACGAAACCGGCCTTAGCAAAGTGCTGGTCGCGCGAGGACGTTGCGGGGACGCGTGTCTGCCCCCAGCCTGTGGGGCATCTGCTCGACCAACCCATGTGGAGGGATCGATGCCCCGCATTTGCGTACGTATCAGTCTGGCCGTCCTGACCGCCCTCGCCGCGCTCGCAGCGACGCCCCAACAGAGCGCCGACCACGCCTTGCTCGGCTTCACCGCCGAGAGCACACGGGCACAGCGCGATCTCGAGGCTCGCTTCGACGCACAGCTCGACGCCGACAACCTCCGCAACTGGATGCGCCACCTCAGCCGCCATCCAACGCACGTGGGGTCGCCCGGCGCCAAGGCCAACGCCGAGTGGATCGCCGAGCAATTCCGGTCCTGGGGCTTCGATACGCGCATCGACGAGTACCAAGTCCTGTTCCCCACGCCGCGCGAGCGCATGGTCGAACTGGTCGCCCCCACGCGCTACACGCTTAGGCTGGGGGAGCCCGTGCTGGCAGAGGACGCCACCTCGGGAGTCACCCAAGATCGGCTGCCCACCTACAACGCTTATTCAGCGGATGGTGACGTGGAGGCGGAAGTGGTCTACGTGAACTACGGGATTCCCGCCGACTACGAGGAGCTGGAGCGACGCGGGGTGGACGTCCGCGGCAAGATCGTACTCGCGCGCTACGGCGGGTCGTGGCGTGGCATCAAGCCCAAGGTGGCCGATGACCGTGGCGCCATCGCCACGCTCATCTACTCCGACCCCAGGGATGACGGATACTTCCAAGGCGATGTATATCCGGAGGGTCCCTATCGCATGGAACATGGCGCCCAACGAGGATCCGTCGAGGACATGCCCCAATACCCCGGGGACCCCCTGACGCCCGGCGTAGGCGCTACGGCCGATGCGGAGCGCTACACGGTAGAGGAGTCGCCGACGATCATGAAGATCCCGGTGCTCCCCATCTCCTATGGCGACGCACTGCCGATACTAGAGGCCCTGGGAGGACCGGTCGCCCCAACTTCGTGGCGG